>OAVQ01000010.1_pt1 | contig 118201 bp, 104 predicted proteins | sample 1476441 | NCBI WGS metagenome assembly OAVQ01 (sample SAMEA2580104, study PRJEB22360) | human gut metagenome | biome: human gut; feature: human-associated habitat; material: faeces | place: Denmark | collected 2008/2010 | reverse complement strand
GCAGGAGTGATTTTCACCACACCAGTACCGAATTCAGGGTCTGCGTGTTCGTCCCCAACAATTGGGATTGGCTTGTTCAAGATTGGCAAGACAACATTTTTACCAATCAAATCTTTATAACGGTCATCATTTGGGTTAACCGCTACGGCTGTATCCCCAAACATGGTTTCAGGACGTGTTGTTGCTACTTCAAGAGCACGTGAACCATCTTCTAGCATGTAGTTCATGTGGTAGAAGGCACCTTCGACATCCTTGTGAATGACCTCGATATCAGAAAGGGCTGTACGAGCTTTTGGATCCCAGTTGATGATAAATTCACCACGGTAGATCCAGCCTTTTTTGTAAAGCTCTACAAAGACTTTACGAACCGCTTCTGAAAGACCTTCGTCAAGGGTGAAACGCTCACGAGAATAGTCTACAGAGAGCCCCATCTTGCCCCATTGTTGCTTGATAGTCGTCGCATATTCGTCTTTCCATTCCCAAACCTTCTCTAGGAATTTTTCACGACCTAGGTCATAACGAGAAATGCCACTTTCAGCCAAACGGGCTTCAACCTTGGCTTGAGTCGCAATACCTGCGTGGTCCATCCCTGGAAGCCAAAGCGTATCAAAGCCTTGCATGCGTTTTTGACGGATGATAATATCTTGAAGAGTTGTATCCCAAGCGTGACCAAGGTGGAGTTTACCAGTTACGTTTGGTGGTGGAATAACGATTGAATAAGGCTTAGCCTTTTTATCGCCTGAAGGCTTGAAAACATCCTCATCAAGCCATTTTTGGTAACGACCAGCCTCAACCTCGGCTGGATTGTATTTAGGTGAAAGTTCTTTAGACATGTGTGTGTCCTTTCTCTATTGTTTTCATTTTTTCTTGAATCTGCTTTGTGACTTCTTCTGCAGACAGATTCGTATTATTAATTTTAAGGTAGTGGTGAAGATCACTCGGTCGCTTTTGAGAATTAAGTTGATCCGTTTTATCAGTCTCTAAAATCTCTCTTTCAGATACCTCAAAATTCCGCTTCAAGGGTTTGTATTTCAACCGATTCTCCGTCCTATTTCGACGTAATCGCTCCTCCAGAGACGTTTCTAATTCAACAAAGAGAATCTCTTGATGATACTCATTTACCAAATCTTGAATGTCCTTCAAATACATCAGATGGTATTGATTTGAAAAATCAGTTACGCCTGTTAAAATCACCGACCGATGATGCCTGGCGCTTGTTCCAAGAAAAGAAAAGTTAACGCTACGAACAAATTCCCACATTTCTTCCGTAAAATCCTGATAGATTTCGAGTGCGAAATCAATTGGTTGGTGGTTGAAAAAGAGAGTCGCACCGGTGAGTTTAGAAAGTTCCTGACCTATGGTCATTTTCCCTGAGGCTGGAGCTCCAATGATGAAAACATGCATCAATCCGCCTCCCACTCACTCTTCAGCAAGCCATATCTCAAATCATCACAGCGATTTCCTTGAGCATCTTTGCGGTCTCGGATGCGAGCTTCGAGGGCAAAGCCTAATTTTTCCGCTACTCGTTGACTTTGGACATTGTAGCCAAAACAAGTCAGCTCAATCTTGTGAATATCCAGTTCTTTGAAAGCTAGGTCAATCAAGGCACGCGCCGCCTCTGGCACATAACCTCGCCCCCAATAGTCTGGGTGCAAGGTATAGCCAATCTCAAGCACATCATCTTCGTGGCGATGGTTGAAATCAACAGAACCGATGACCGTATCTGTCCCTTTGACCACAATGCCATAGCCTGCTGGGAGATTGTCTTTTTGATTGCGCTCGGGAAGGATATGTTCTAGGTAATAGATTTCATCTTCCAAGGTCTTGACAGGTGGAAATCCTGCTGGATAAGAGACTTCTGGGAGACTAGCGTAGGCATAGATATCCTCTGCATCCGCTACTGTACGAACTCGCAAGACAAGTCGCTCAGTCTCTATTCGTTCTGACAACTCAGCTCTTTTCATCCCTCTTCCTCGCTTTCTTGATAAAGCTTCCCATGGAGTCGACACGATTATCTAGATAGCGATAGACACGTTTATGACCATCACCCATAAAGTAAGTCGGTGCAAAAGAATCATTACGGAAATGTCCCTTGTCATCTAGCAAACCAGGATCAGCAAGGCGGTCTAGGATCTTAGCAAAGATATGACAGATACCATCTTCCTCAATAATTCTGTCAACCTCACAATCCAGAACGACTGGACAGGCAGCCAGGATAGGTGCTTGTGTCAAATCAGAAGGTTGAAAATCTATGCCGAGTTTAGCAATCTTTTCACGGTGACTAATAAATCCAGCCTGCTCCATCTCCAGCATAAAACTTTCATCAGGAATATTCACTGTGAACTTCTGATAATGTTTAATCTGGTCTGCCGCATTTTCCTCACTACCGACCCCTATAACGAGCCAATCTCCTAGACTATAAGAAGAACTACAAGTCGTCACATTATAGCCATAGGTCTGGTCCTGATAACCCAAGATAAAAATAGGAAAACCATAGTACAATTTACTGGTATCAAAAGATTGCTTCATGTCACCCTCCTTTAATAGGAACGTAGACCTCGCTTTCGCTCCGTCTGCATCAATATCTCTAAATTCACCTGCGACCTTCGGTCTTTGTTCTTTAAAAGCTATAGAAAATCCCTGCCATAACCATGACAGGGACGAATATGTATCCGCGGTACCACCCAGTTTTGAGTGGTAACCACTCACAGCTTTCTTGATTCAATTTGACCATCAGCAACCAGCTTTGACATTTGTGCGGATTTCTCAGTACCACCGCTTCCTGTGACAAATGGGCTTCAAAGCACCTCTGAATGGTCTTATTTTATCACAATTTTAAGACCAAGACAAATGAAATTGTGATGGAAATCTTATGGATTTTTGAATTTGAAAGTAGGTACTCCGCCTTACTTTTCCTCACAATTTACAATGACTACTGTTTTCTTTCATGACAAATTCTAACTTTGCTCGGCTTTCCAAATATTTCTTACGGTAAGTTATTGCCATCGTTTTATACTCTTCGGAAGTCATTTTATAAAAATCTGCTTCTTCTTTGTAAGATTCTACAAACTTTTTGTAATAATCGATATCTTTCATCGAATTCTTAATAATCTTATCTATCAACATATAAATCCCTAAAAATACACCACCAAGAATCATCCCAAGAAAATAGGGCGCCGCCAGAAATGATTTAATTAACTCCATGAAGTTCACCATCACTTTCCTTCAAAATCCTTCTGAAAATGTTCTTTATGAACTTTTAATTCAAGCCCACAAACATCTTTGAGCTTTTTCCCAGCTGCAACTCGTCTTTGATGTGCTCTTATTAAAACATGTTCGGACTGTGTATGACTAATAAAATAACACAATAGCAGATAAGTAACTATAACCCCTAACATCATAGTAATTATCCTAACCACCAAGAAAATCATCTCTCTACTCCTCTCTTAAGGAACTTGCTGAAACCATTGTAACAAAACATTGGCTAAAATCGAGACCTTTTTCACAAGGAATGGCTACTTTATAATAAATAAAGGCTTTGACTTTATTTTAAGTACAAGAATGATGGTATTATAGTTGTTTCAAGACAGATAATCTACATTCTAGATAACTTTATTTTCCATTAGAAAAATCCCTGTCTTTCGACAAGGATCTCATCTTATTTATCTTCCTTAGCTCTTTCTTCTTCAAGCCATTTTTCATAGCTTTCGAGTAGATTGATAGCCATTTGGGTTGCTAAGGCTAGTGAGAAGGCTTCGGTGCCTTCGGTCGTTTCATCTTGAACTTTCAGTTTGCTTTCTTCGTAAATGGCTTTGAGAGCCTTGTTGCTAAGCGTGTCTTTAAATGCTTGAAATTCTTTCATGGTCAAAGCCTCCTTGATTCTGGGTAACTTTCGAAAATGCTGTTACCGTTTTCACCTTAAGTTTACACCATTTCAGAGAAAATGCAAAGACTTTTGCTAACAACTACGGAAGGTTTTCAGACAACTAAAACGCTATTGGGCTGGGGTTGTAGCGCTTCCTGAGATGTACTCTGTCGTGTAGGCAACGATAGCTCCTGACTCGGCATTAACTGCGTATTTATAACGTAGACCACTAGCTGCGTAATCAAAACTGATATTATAAACCTTACCGTCTCCTTCAGTCTTCAAATCTGTCGTCAAGTTCGTAACAGAACCAGCAGCTAAGCCGGCATGATTAAGGGCTGTCGTTTGAGCGGCGTCTTTAGATACCGGTGGGGTATCTTTATCTTCGCTAGGTTGTGTCTTGTCTTTATTGTCATCAGTCTTTTGAGCATCATCTTCATCATTAGAAGTTGGATGGTCGCTCTTCTGATTCAAAATAGACCCAGATTGACCATCAATGGTGTAATCAAAGTGGTTGTCTGGTGTTGTAAAACTAACCTTATAACTGCCATGCAAGCCTGTACGTGTTTTTGAGACTGTTGATTGGGAAATCTCAGAGGTTTTAACACCTGCATTTTTGTAGGCAACATCTGCTGCATCTTGTTCTGACAAGCGATAACCTGAACCGTTATAGATAAACAGGGCTGCAGCGATGACAACTGGGATAGCAAGTAAGAACACATAGCCCACAAGCTTTTTCATTTTTCGCATAAAATTCTCCGCTATTTTAATCTAATACTACTATTATATCTTAAAGTTCTAAAATTGTCAGATAAACTTGGCCTTTTTTATAACAAACTCATAAAAAGTCCCTGACAGACATCAGGAACTTCTACGAATAGTCGCTAATTGACCGGTCACGAAGACCAAGATAGCTATCCAAATAAAGATGAACCCCTTCAATTCTCCCATAGTAACAGTCTCACCAAAAATGAGAATAGCCACAAGCAATTGAATGGTAGGATTAAGATACTGGATAAAACCGATAAGGTTAAGCGGTGCCCTTTTAACTGCCTCAGAGAAGCAGAGGAGGGGGACAGCTGTCACCACACCTGAGATGGCTAGGAGAAACATTTCCATGCTCGAGTATGAGGAAAATGACTCTGGTGAAAAGAAGGCCAAATAGACTGCTACAAAAGGAAGAAGAAAACCACTTTCCACTAACATAGCCACATCACTAGACAACTTGACCCCCTTCTTGATCAAGCCATAAAAACCAAAACTCAGGGCTAATCCTAAAGAAACCATGGGAAGTTTTCCTGTATTAAGAACAAGAACCAATACTCCTATAAAAGCTAAAACTACTGCTGCCCACATGGTTCTGCTCAGAGATTCTCGAAGAAAAATAAGAGCAAACAGGATAGAAATAATAGGCATAATATAATAACCTAAACTAGCTTGTGTCGCTTGCCCATGACCCACAGCATAGATATAAATCAACCAGTTGGCTGCTATGAGAAAGCTGGCAAGCAGCATACGAAGCAAGGCCTTCTTATCCAGCCAAAGTCCTACAAGTTCGACTTTAAAACGTGTATTTTGTTTAGCTATTAGCACATAACCCAGCATGGTCACTACAGTAAAGACAATCCGCCATGAGAAGGTGTTATAGGCTGAAACACCTGCTAAAAGCTTCCAAAAAAGGGATAAAAATCCCCATTGAATATAGGTTGCTAGTCCAAAGAGCAACCCCTGATTCTTTCTAGTCAACGACAACACCTGCTTTATCCACAGATAGGATGAAGGTTTCACCGTTTAATCCAAGACCATCGATAGCTGCTTTGAAGGCTGCAGACTTGTCCTTGGGTGTCAGAGTCATTACTGTTGGACCAGCACCTGATAGATAGGTTGCATAGGCACCGTATTGGCCTGACAATTCCTTAATGGTCGCAAATTCCTTGACCAATTTTTGGCGGTAGCGTTCGTGGAACATGTCTCCTTGAATGGCACGTCCCGCTTTAATCAAATCCCCTGCAAAGAGCGCAGCAATAGCAACATTGGCAATGGATGATGCAGCTACAGCTTCTTTGTAAGGCAAGTCACTTGGAAGCACCCCACGTGAATCAGAGGTCTTGAGTTCATAGCTCGGAATAAAGGCCACAAAGGCACACTCTGGAAAATCTGCCACGATGCTATTAACATGTTCATCCACATAAGAGGCTACAACAAGATTTCCAAAGATAGCTGGGGCAACATTGTCTGGGTGGCCTTCAATCTTGGTTGCAATATCAAGTTTATCATCATCTGATAGCTTCAGATCTGCCAACTGATTGGCCAACTCAATCCCTGCGACAATAACAGAGCTTGAAGAACCAAGCCCACGCGCCAAGGGAATATCTGATGTCATCACCAATTTATGAGGTTGCAAATCAGACTTAACTTGCAAGGCTGTTGAAATGAGGAGATTGTTTTCATCTGACGGAATATCTCCCAAATCATGTTCAATATGCCATGAATCTGCCGGTTCAAGCACCTCGATTGTCAAATATTTAGAAACGGCAACACCCACAGAGTCAAAGCCTGGACCAATATTGGCAGATGTTGCTGGAACAGTAATTTTCATAATAATACACCAAAAGGAGGAAAGCCATCAGCGACTTTTCTCCTTGATACCTTTCTTATACGCACCAATACGGGCTTATCAATTAGTTAGACAAAACTTTCAATGTGTTAACAACAGTGAAGTCTTCTGCTGCTTCAAGTTTCTCAGTAACCGCTTGGAGTTGTGTCTTAGACATAGCATGTGTAATCACAACGATACGAGCTGTTGTGCCATTTGCTTTTTGTTGCAAAACTTGTTCAAATGAAATATCTTCTGAGTTGAAGATTTGAGACAAGTGAAGGATTTTTCCTTTTTCGTCTGGCGTATCAAGGGCAAAGTAATAGTTGCTCTTAACGTCCGCTGGATTAGCCAACGGCAAGTCACGACGGAACTCGTTGAATGGTTTCCCAACATTGCCATCTGAAAGACGACGAGCAATACGGATAATGTCTGCCAAAACAGATGTTGCTGTTGGTTTTTGACCAGCACCTGGACCGTAGTACATTGATTCGCCAATACCGATAGATTCAACAAAGACTGCATTCATAACATCGTTGACACTAGCAAGTGGGTGATTTTTTGGCAAGAATGTTGGTGATACTTCTGCTGAAATCCCTGATTCTACTTCACGCACATCACCAACCAATTTGATGACATAACCCAATTCTTGAGCGACAGCTACATCATCAGTAGAGATGTTCGTAATTCCCTTGTGAGACACATCGTCAAAATCAATTGTAGCACCAAATCCAAATTGGCTAAGGATAACAGCTTTATAAGCAGCGTCAATACCTTCAACGTCGTTGGTTGGATCACTTTCAGCATAACCAAGTTCTTGAGCAGTCTTGAGGGCATCTTCGTATGACCAACCTTCGTCAACCATCTTAGTCATCATAAAGTTAGATGTTCCGTTGAGCACACCAAGGATACGTGTCACCTTGTCAGATGTCAAAGAGTTAGCCAAAGTACGCAAAATTGGAATACCACCAGCTACGGCAGCTTCGTAGTAGAAAGCCACACCCTTATCTTGAGCAAGGGTAATCAACTCTTTTCCATGAGTGGCAATCAAGTCTTTATTGGCAGAAACAACGTTTTTACCAGCTTCGAGCGCTTTAGTGATGAAGGTGCGGGCTGGCTCGATACGTCCCATCAATTCGACCACGATTTGAATGTCATCGTCGTTAAGGATTTCGTCAACATTTGTGACAAAATTGTAGTCGTTACCAGCAGCAAGAAGACGATTTTTTTCCTCGTCATCTTTAACCAAAACTTTTGCAATTTCAAGCTGATCACGTGAGGCTGCAAGAACCTTTTCACCATTTTCCTGCAAGAGGAAAGGAATACCACTAGCTACTGTACCAAAGCCAAGTAATCCAATTTTAATAGACATTTACGATTTCTCCTTAAAAACATACATTTTTTTAATTGTACCATATTTCTGTCGGAATTGACAGAATATTGTTGCCATTTAAGGTGGCAAGTATCCTTTTTTACTGAAAATTCTGTGCAATTCCACCTTAATTTTGTTAAAATAATAGTTAGACTTATTTGAAAGGGGATACAATGACTTCTCAAGCGCAAAAATCAACCAAACCTAAAAGAAAGAAGATGAATTTTCTTCTACTTGTCATCAATCTGGTACTTCTGGGTATCTTGGCCGTTTTTATGTTAAACCGTCCAAACCAATCGAAAACCAATCAAAAACAAGCCCAGACGAGTCAGTCTAAGAGTACAGCCCATTGGAAGACCTATGACGATCCTGTTCAAATTCCTATCCTCATGTACCATGCTGTTCACGTTATGGATCCATCTGAGGCCTCTAACGCCAACCTGATTGTTGCTCCGGACAATTTTGAAGCACAAATCAAGGCCATGGTAGATGCAGGTTACTATTTCCTAACTCCTGAAGAAGCCTACAAGGCCTTGACTGAAAATGCACTACCTGCTAAGAAGGTTGTCTGGCTGACCTTTGACGATGGTAACGAAGACTTCTATACAATTGCCTATCCTATTCTCAAAAAATACAAGGCTAAGGCAACCAATAATATTATCACTGGTTTTGTCAAGAAAGGGAACGCTGGAAATCTCACTGTTAAACAGATGAAAGAAATGATGGCACACGGCATGAGCTTCCAATCTCATACGGTTAACCACCCTGATTTGTCTGTCAATGACAAGGCAACGCAAAAGGCTGAATTAACGGATTCTATTGACTTTCTTGAAGATAAACTCAATACCAAGGTTAATACCATTGCCTATCCGTCAGGTCGCTACAACCAAACGACCTTGGACTTGGCTAAGAAAACTTACAAGTTAGGACTGACTACCAACGAAGGACTGGCTAGTGCTAAGGATGGCCTCCTCTCACTTAATCGTGTCCGCATCTTACCAACAACAACCTCTAAAGGACTTCTCAGCGAGATTGCTACTGACAATAAGTAAAAGAAATCACTTGATTAACGGTCAAGTGATTTTTCTATTGTCTAGTCAAATAATTCTGATAGAATGGTCACACCCTTTTCAATTTCAGCATCACTTAGTGTGATTGGTGGCAAAAGACGGATCACATTGGTCCCTGCAGTTAAGACAATCAAGCCCTTATCTCTGGCCGCTTGAACCAATTCTCCTAGATTGCCAGTAGTCTCGATTCCAATCATATAACCCAAGCCACGGACAGTGGTAACCGTCTCTTTATCAGATAAAGCTGTCTGCAATTTTGCTTGTAGCTTGTTTCCATTTTCAAGAGTAGTGTCAAGAAAACCAGGTGCTAACATAACTTCAAGCGTGGCCTTGGCCGCCGCCATAGCCAGCTTATTGCCTCCAAAGGTAGAGCCGTGACTTCCGTAAGAGAAGGCTTCTCCAAGAGACGACTTAGCAAGCATGGCACCAACTGGCACCCCATTTGCCAAACCTTTAGCTAGGGTAAAGATATCTGGTTCAATACCGTAGTGTTCATAAGCATAAAGCTTACCAGTACGACCGATACCAGTCTGAACCTCATCTACGATGAGATAAATACCCGTTTCCTTACAAAAATCAGACAAAGCCTTAACAAAGTCCTTATCCGCAGGCTGCACACCTGATTCCCCTTGGACCAACTCTAGCATAATGGCCGCCGTTTCTTCATTGGCTAGGGCCTTAACACTGTCTATGTCATTGAAAATGGCATAGTTAAAGTGGGGTACACCTTCACCAAAACCTTGTTTAATTTTATCCTGACCTGTAGCAGACATAGATCCAAAGGTTCGACCATGGAAGGAATTTTGGAAGGTAATGATTTCTTGTTTACCCGATGCCTTACGGGCGATTTTAATGGCTGCCTCATTGGCCTCTGCACCACTGTTACAGAAAAAGGCCAGATAATCCTTGTCACCAATTAAAAGTCCAGCAACATCTTCTTGCAACTGATTGTGATAAAGATTAGGCTGGTGCAAAATCTTGCCCACCTGCTCTGTTAGAGCCTGATTGACATGAGGATGATAGCCAAGGTTAGTTACCCCAATACCAGATGAAAAATCCAAGTAGGTCTTGCCAGTTGTATCTGTCAAATAATTACCATGGGCCGAAGCAAAATCAATCGCTGCCCGTTTATAATTTGAAAATAGTTTTGTCATCGTTTACTCCTTGATTATGGTACCATCTGTCAGGTTATCACCAATAATGACCTGCTCAACACCAGATTCAACTGTCTGAACAGCACTTTGAATTTTAGGAATCATGCCCCCAGTAATCACACCTGAATCTATTTTTTTCTGAACGTCCACATGATTCAGATGCTCCAAAACTTGTCTATTCTCTAAAACACCCTTGACATCTGTCATAAGAATAAGCTTTTTAGCACCTAGACTAATAGCCACCGCCCTTGCAAGGTAATCCGCATTGATATTGAGCAAATCACCCTGCTCACTGTAACCCAAGCTAGGAATCAAAGGAAGCTTGCTTTGAGCAAGGAGTGCCACTAGGGTCTGATTAGTGATATGGCTGACCTCACCCACAAAGCCATAGGTCTCTTGATCTAAGAAATCAGCATGGACAAGGTCTGGAAGCTCATCTATGACCTGATAGGCTGGCAAACCTGCCTGTCTCAACTGACCTGCTAAATTTTTCCCAACCATATCAACTAAGGCTTCTTTGATTAGACCCATATCTGACTGACTCGTCACCCGCAGACCATTGACCTTGTGGATTGGGATGTCATGTTCCTCCATGAGTTGATTGATCGCAAAGCCACCCCCATGGACGATGATTATTTTTTGACTAGCCCGCTGCCATTCTGACAGTTTAGTCAGTATCTCAGGAGTTAGCTGCTTACTGGCTACTCCACCAATCTTAATTACAATATATTCAGTAGGCATCAGTTAACTCCTTTTCCTTAGACAGTCTAAGTGTGATAGAGGGCATTAATCTTAACGTAATCGTAAGAAAGATCACAACCCCATGCGGTTCCTTTTTCTTGGCCTGAATGAAGGTCTACTGTTATGGTCACTTCGTCCTCATGCATGATGTCTTTCATTTCTTCATCATCAAAGGTCACAGGACTAGAGGCTAACATGACCGGCAGGCCGCCAATCATAATATCTACATTATCCACAGGTACATCCACACCAGCATAACCAACAGCAGCTAAAATACGTCCCCAGTTAGGATCCTCACCAAAGATGGCTGTTTTGACCAGACTGGAACCGACAACAGATTTGGCCATCATACGGGCATCAAGGGCATTCGGAGCATTGACCACATCAACTTGGATGAGCTTATTGGCACCTTCACCGTCCTTGGCAATCTTTTTAGCCAGTTCTTGCATCACAAAATTCAGCATTTTTGAAAATTTATCGAACTCGGGTGTATCTGGCAGAATCTCTTCGTTGAGCGTGCAACCATTTGACATGACAAGCACCATATCATTAGTCGAAGTATCTCCGTCAACCGTAATCTGATTAAAAGTCTTTTCTACATTTTGACTCAAGGCTAATTGGAGAGTCTCACTGGAAATATTGGCATCACAGGTAATAAAACCGAGCATGGTCGCCATATTAGGGTGAATCATACCTGAACCCTTAGCAACACCAGCCATAGTCACAACATCACGTCCAAAAGTCTCCGTCACAGCAATGGTCTTAGTCGCTGTATCTGTCGTCAAAATTGCCTTGGCGAAATCATCAGCATTACCATTAACCACTATCTTGGAAAGACCATTTTTCAAGATATCCATTGGTAGCAACTCACCAATAATCCCTGTAGAAGCCACACCAACCAAATCTGGTTCAACACCTAACTTTTCAGCGGTCCACTCCTGCATGGTGTAAGCATCCTCCAATCCTTGGGTCCCTGTACAAGAATTAGCCACACCTGAGTTAACAACGATAGCCTTCATTTTTCCAGCCTTTTTTACCGAGGTCTTGGTCACAATCAAAGGAGCTGCGATAACCTTATTAGTCGTGTAAACCCCTGCCACACTGGCTGGCTTTTCAGAGACAATCCAACCAAAATCCATTTTTCTCTTTTTAAATCCTGCATGTAGCCCGTCTGCTGAGAACCCCAGCGGACTAGCAATTGTTCCATCTATGACTTTCATATTTTTTTCTCCTAGCTCTATGCTTACATCTACAAGTATGACGGTGTCATAAGCAAGCCTTCTGTCTCATCCCACCCCTGCATGAGGTTGAGATTTTGAACCGCTTGACCAGCAGCCCCCTTAATCAAATTATCAATGACTGAAATAACCGTCAGAACATTGGTTTTCTCATTATAGGCAAATCCGATATCTGTAAAATTCGATCCAATGACATTATGGAGCCCTGGTAAATTATCTTGCACACGTACAAAAGGTTTATCATCATAAGCTTTTGCAAAGGCTGAAGCGACATCAGAGACAGCTACGTCCTTCTTTAATTTGCAATAAACGGTAGCCACAATCCCACGATTAACCGGTAAAAGCGACGTTGAAAACTGAATCTCCGGCATATCAGCATCAAAAGCTTGCAAAGTTTGGACAATCTCTGGAATATGCTGATGATGATTGAGCTTATAGGTCACATAATTATCGTGAACATTGACAAAATGGCTAGACTCACTCAGAGCCTTACCCGCACCAGTTAAACCAGACTTAGCATCCACAATGACGCTATCTGTCTCAATCAAACCAGCAGCAACCAAAGGAATCAAGGCCAATTCTGTCGCCGTCGCGTAACATCCAGGGTTGGCAATAAATTTTTTATCCTTTACACCTGTATATTCTGACAATGCGTATGTAAATTTATTCAAAATCATTTCCTTAGCAGGTGATTTTTTATACCATTTTTCATAAATGGAAGCCGGTAAGCGATGATCTCCAGATAAATCAATAATAGGAAAGCCAGCCTGAACAAATTCTTCTGCCAATGAACTAGCAACTCCAGAAGGTGTGGCAAAGAAGACTAAGTCTGCCTTTTCCATAATCTTTTGGGCATCGAAAGCTTCTATTTCTAAATCACAAACACCTGTCAAATAGGGATACACTTCAGACAATCGTCGGCCTACTTCCTTGGTTGCGTGAATAGAAACAAGTTCTGCTTTTTTATGATTATTCAAAATTTTAACTAACTCTAAACCACTATAACCAGTGATACCAACGATTGAAATTTTCATTTATGCACTCCTTTTGAATAAATATGTGATTAGTTTATTGTATTTTTATTCATTTGTCAAGAGAAAGATGCAAAAATATGAAAAAACAAGCAGTATTTTCCAACTACTTGTTTCATAAACGCTATTTAATGATCAAATAAATGCAAATCTGCAATACGATTGACGGCCTCGACAAGACGTTCAGGCTCTACTAGCAGTCCGATACGAACATAAGCATCTCCCGCTGGTCCAAATCCTTTGCCTGGTGCCACAGCAACATGGGCCTTCTCAAGCAAAAGATCTGCAAAACTTTCACTGGTGTAGCCCTCAGGTACAGGCATCCAAGCATAGAAGGAACCTTTAGATGGAAAGGCCTGCCAGCCAATCTTAGCTGCTGCTTGCGTAAAAGCATCTCGACGGCTATCATAAACCGCATTTAGTTTGGCCACTGCCTCCTCAGATTTAGAATCTAAGAGAGCAGCAATCCCAGCATCCTGCAAAGCAGGAAAAATTCCCACAAAAAGATGGTCCTGAATGAGGTTTAAGGCTTCAATCATCTGGTCATTTCCGGTCGCAAAAGCCAAGCGCCAACCTGCCATATTAAAGGTTTTTGAGAAGGTGTAAAACTCAATTCCCACATCCTTGGCACCGGGTACCGATAAAAAGCTAGGATTCTCATAACCCTGATAACCCAAAGCCCCGTAGGCCAAATCACTCACCACTCCTACCTCGTAGGCCTTAGCCCAGGCAACCAATTTTTCATAAAAAGCCTTTGTCGCTACAGCCCCTGTAGGATTATTAGGGTAATTGATATAGATAAACTTAGCACGACGAGCTGTCTCCTCAGGAATAGCTTCCAAATCTGGCAAAAAATCATTTTCAGCCGTCAAAGGAAAGGTCTCATAGGTTACACGGCCCAGACTCACTCCCGACAAGTAGTCAGGGTAACCTGGGTCAGGCAGGAGCAAAAGGTCACCAGGATTCATCAAGGCTAAAGGCAATTCCACAAGGCCAATCTTAGCCCCACCTGTGACACAAATCTCACGCTCCGCATCCAAATCAATCCCATAATGTTTCTTGTAAAAACTTGTAGCTGCTTCCTTGAAGGGACGATTGCTACGAAACTGAGAATACTTGTGGCTAGCTGGATTATGGGCTGAGGTACATAAGGCCTCAACAATATGGTCATAAGTTGGCTGGTCTGGATTTCCCTGGCCAAGGTTGATCACATCTGCGCCTTCAGCTATCTTGGCATTCACCTTGGCTACCAACCCTGCAAAAAACTGTTTTGGCAATTCTTTCAATAAATCAGATTCTTCAAATAACATAAACACTCCTTAATGATACAAGTCCGTGCGACGGTCCTCAAAAACGGGAATTTGACCTCGAACTCGGTCCACCTCTTCAAGATTAATATCAGCCGTAAAAATGCCCTCCTCATGTTCCTTGGCCTGCAAGACTACATTTCCCAGAGGATCTATAACCATGGAATGTCCCGAAAAGACATCGTCTGGTCCTGCTCCGACACGGTTAACAGCTACCACAAAGGCTTGGTTTTCAACCGCACGCGCCTTGAGTAAAATCTCCCATTGTTGCACACGAGGCTCAGGCCACTGAGCTACCACAAAAAGCACCTTGACCCCTTGCGCCATCTGTGTTCGCACCCATTCAGGAAAACGAATGTCGTAACAAATGACACTAGCCGCTGTCACACCATCAAGCTCGAAAACAGACTCCATAGTCCCAGCCGACATATACTGGTCCTCCGCCATCAATCCAAAAAGATGGACCTTACTGTAGGTATTGATTAAGTCCCCGGACTTATTGTAGACATAGGTTGTATTGTAGAATTCGCCATCTTTCTCAATAGCAACAGACCCTCCGAGAATAGCCACAGCATGTTCTCTGGCAAAATGAGATAAGAGAGCTTGAGATTCCAGTCCATCCTTATCTGCAAGTCCGTCAAGTTCATCTAAAGCATAGCCTGTATTCCACATTTCAGGAAGCACAATAACATCGGGATTGTCATCAAGCGCCCTTTCCAACATCTCTTTCACGTGTTTTACATTTTCAGCAGGCTGTCCGTGAGCAACATCCATCTGTACCAATGCGATTTTCATAGTAACCTCGATTCTATATTAACCATTATAGCACTCCAAAAGACGTCACAAAAATTGAAAAATTCAATCTCCTGATAAAGAGAGGCTATCAAAAAAGGCTGGACACGTTGTCCAACCTGATTCTTTATCTCATTAAGCAATATCGACGTAACGACGAGCACCACTTGCTGTCATGTATGAGAGCCATGTGTGACCATCGGCTGTCAAAACCTTATCGTAGTTAACGCTCATACCCTTATCATAGTAGGCCAATTCTGGGCTTGAAACCTTGGCTTCTGCCTTGATTGACGCACGGCCTGTGAAGGTATAACGGCCTGACTCTGGGAGACTTGGTTTCGCAGTTGGTTGACTTGCTTCAGCCTTGGCTGCAGCAATATCAACGTAACGACGGGCACCGCTTGCTGTCATGTATGAGAGCCATGTGTGACCATCGGCTGTCAAAACCTTATCGTAGTTAACGCTCATACCCTTATCATAGTAGGCCAATTCTGGGCTTGAAACCTTGGCTTCTGCCTTAATTGACGCATGACCTGTAAAGGTATAAGTGCCTGATTCTGGCAGACTTGGTTGGTCCGCTGGTTTCGCAACTGGTTTAGTTTCAGTACCTTTAACTGTTGCAATATCAACGTAACGGCGGGCACCGCTTGCTGTTACATATGAAAGCCATTGATGGCCATCGGCTGTCAAAACCTTGTCGTAGTTAACGCTCATACCTTTATCATAGTAGGCCAATTCTGGGCTTGAAACCTTAGCTTCTGCCTTGATTGACGCACGACCTGCGAAGGTATAAGTGCCTGATTCTGGAAGACTTGGTTTATCCGCTGGTTTAGCAACCGGTTTAACTTCTGGTTTAGTTTCTGTAGCTTTAACTGTTGCAATATCAACGTAACGACGGGCACCGCTTGCTGTCATGTATGAAAGCCATTGATGACCATCGGCTGTCAAAACCTTGTCGTAGTTAACGCTCATACCTTTATCATAGTAGGCCAATTCTGGGCTTGAAACTTTGGCTTCTGCCTTAATTGACGCACGACCTGTGAAGGTATAACGGCCTGACTCTGGGAGACTTGGTTTCGCAGTTGGTTGACTTGCTTCAGCCTTGGCTGCAGCAATATCAACGTAGCGACGAGCACCACTTGCTGTTACATATGAAAGCCATTGACGACCATCGGCTGTCAAAACTTTGTCATAGTTAACGCTCATGCCCTTGTCATAGTAGGCCAACTCTGGGCTTGAAACCTTAGCTTCTGCCTTGATTGACGCACGACTTGTAAAGGTATAAGTGCCTGATTCTGGCAGACTTGATTTATCCGCTGGTTTCGCAACCGGTTTGGCTTCTGGTTTAGTTTCTGTAGCTTTAACTGTTGCAATATCAACGTAACGACGGGCACCGCTTGCTGTTACATATGAAAGCCATTGATGACCATCGGCTGTCAAAACTTTATCATAGTTAACGCTCATACCCTTGTCATAGTAGGCCAACTCTGGGCTTGAAATTTTAGCTTCTGCCTTGATTGACGCACGACCTGTGAAGGTATAAGTTCCTGTCGCTGGAAGGTTAATGGCACCTGTAGTGGCTGGTTTGCTTTCAGCAGGTTTGCTGCTAGTAGCATAATCGCCACCTTCGATACCGAAGTATTCTTCCAAACTCAAGCCTGAATCATGGATATCTTTAGCTTCTTTACCCACATAGCGGATATGCCATGCTTCTGGCATGTAGCCAGTTGAAGCTTCTTTACCTGCTTGGAAACGCACGATAAAGCCATAGTTATGTGCATTATCTTTAAGCCATTGACTAGCTCGTGCATCCTCAAGCAAGTTACCAGATTTATCAGTCAAGTCAAAGACCAAACCAGTTTGGTGTTCGCTAAATCCAGGACGAGCTGAGTAACGGTCCGCAGCTGCTTGACCATCACGGCTTACGTAGTTGTCGTAAAGAGTCTTTTGATAATCGTAAGAACGGAAACCACTGTATGAACGTCCAACATTCAAACCTTGGTTAATCATATCATCACGAAGACGAACAAAGGCTGCCTTAGCTGTTGGGTTTTCACCTGGGTTATAGTCCTTAGAAAGACCGTGTTTTTTATTGACGATAATAATATCATCGTATTTACCACGAACACTGTAATAAGAACCGTTATTGGTCAATTTCCCTGTTACATGGGATTCATTAGATTGAGGGACTGTGGCTGTAGTTTCGGTAATATAAGTTCGTTTACCATCCAACATATAGTAAAGATGCACAGCATAGGTACCAGCATCGCCCTTGTGGCTGGCTGTATCTACATGAACCTTGTAGCTACCGTCTGACTGCTTATCAGCATGGTACCATGTAAGGTCATCTTGACCATTCTTATCTGACCAAACTGGAACACGCACTTCTTGAACTGTCTTGCCACCACCTGAAACATCAGTTACGACAACATCAAAGCCATTAGAGGTTTGGTTGGTAATCGTCAATTTTCCTGCTACTTGAGATTCAGGAACTGTAGCCTTAGTTTCTGTAATATAAGTTCTCTTGCCATCCAACACATAGTAAAGATGCACAGAATAAGTACCAGCGTCACCCTTGTGGCTGGCTTTATCTACGTGAACCTTGTAGCTACCGTCTGATTGTTTATCGGCATGATACCACGTAAGGTCATCTTGACCATTCTTATCTGACCAAATTGGGACACGAACTTCTTGAACTGTCTTGCCACCACCTGAAACATTAGTTACGACAACATCAAAGCCATTAGACGTTTGGTTGGTGATCGTCAAATTTCCTGTTACTTGAGTTTCAGGGACTGTGGCTGTAGTTTCGGTAATATAAGTTCGTTTACCATCCAACATATAGTAAAGATGCACAGCATATGTACCAGCATCACCCTTGTGGCTGGCTTTATCTACATGGACCTTATAGCTACCATCTGATTGTTTGTCGGCATGGTACCAAGTGAGATCGTCTTGACCATTCTTATCTGACCAAATTGGGACACGCACTTCTTGAACTGCCTTGCCACCACCTGAAACATTGGTAACAACAACATCAAAGCCATTAGACGTTTGGTTGCTTATAGTAAGGTCACCTGAAACACGGTTTTCTTGTGGCTTATACTCAGTAGTTTTCAAAGTCGCAATATCCACATAACGACGTGTACCACTGTAACTAATGTAAGAAATCCATTGGTGGTTATCCGCAGTCAAGACCTTGTCATAGTTCACTTTGTAGCCTTTTTCCAAGGTATAAAGTGTTTCTGCAGAGGCCTTAGGTTCGTTTTTAACATTCAAGCTACGTGTCACATTATAAGTACCACTTGCTGGAAGTTTTTCAGCACCAGTAGTTTCTGGTTTTGCTTGATTGTTTTCTGTTGGCTTAGCAGCTGGTGTTTCAGCTTTTGCAGGTGTCAAAGTCGCAATATCAGCATAGTAGCGAACATAGTCATACCCAAGGTAAGAAATCCATTGATGATTATCCGCAGTCAAAACTTTGTCATAGATGACATGGTCACCCTTACTGAATACAAAAGTAGGTTTGAGATCTGCTTTTGGTTCTTTCTTAATATCTGTATCACGTGTAAAGTAGAAAGTTCCTGTCGCTGGGATGTTCAAAGCCCCTGTTGTAGCTTGAGCGCCATTAGAAGGCTTACCATCCCCACTACCACTGTTACCACTGCCGCTACCAGCCGCCACTGGTTTTACTGGCGCATAACGACGCACGCCAGAGTATGATTTGTAGCTAATCCATTGGTAGCCGTCAGCTGTCACGACTTGGTCGTAAAAGACGCTATCCCCTGGATTCACATAAAATTCAGCCTTGGCAGAAATCTTAGGTTGATTCTTGATTTCTGTACGTTCCTTGTAGACATAAGTTCCTTGGCTTGGAAGGTCACTGTCTGTAGTAGTTGTTGGTGTGCTCACCAAGCTAGTATTAACAGCCGCTCTCACCATACTAGATACATCAAGATTAGCATCTTTTTCAGCTAGATTTGAGCGATTTGTCACAGCTGAAGGGGCAACTGCAGTTTCAGATGCTTTATCAGCTGTTTGTGAGGCACTGACTTCACTTGTCGCTTCGCTAGTAGCTGTTTCACTAACTGTTTGGCTCGTTGTTGAAGTTTCGCTAGCTTTCTCACTTGACGCCACTCCATTAGTTGCTACGCCACTGAAAATATCAGCCGCTGTTAAGGCATCACTATCTGAAGTCGCACGCAAAGTGGCATCTGAAGTCGTTGCAGCTTCGTGGTGTTCGTCAGCCAAAGCTTGACCCGCAAAGACCAAACTAGCTCCTAAAAGAACTGACGCAGCCCCAAAAGAATATTTACGAATTGAAAAACGTTGTTGTTCGTGTAAAAATTTTTCTCGTTTCATATTATTATTTCTCTCTATCAAATTGTTGTTACCGATTGATTGTAACATTAGGTGACAAATATTACAATTATTTTACAAAAATACTCAATATTTCTCACTTGTCCACTAGTATACCAAATTTTTTGACTTGTTCCCACTTAAATCATAAACAGTCCGATTTTCGTCATAATCGAAAAAAATGACTGATTATACTTATATATTCGTTGTTTTTCCAAAAAAAGCAAAAGGAAAAGTAAAAAGATTACTAAATAAATAGCAATCTTTTTCGTACTAGTTACGATAATATGGTCCATTTGCCCCAATAACAAGATAATCTGAGCTTCCTGCTCCTCCCGCCACTGCGGACAAGGCTACACTATCACCTTGAGATACCACCGATGCATTGAATGTATTATCTGAAACTCCTTGAGGCTTCAATTGAGCAGTATAACCTGTTGAGTTTTTAATAATTGTACCATCAGCATTAATTGTAACTGATTCACCATTCGCGTTAGTCCAAGTTCCCACAAGAGAGCTAATATCATCATTATCAAGGGCACCAAAGTCAAGCGATGATTGACTATTATTTGTGTTCTTTTCAGATTTAGCCTTATCTATTCCAGCTGTTGCTTCAGCCACTTGTCCGCCATCTGTAGTACCTGCTTGAGCTTGTTCTTGAGAAGAAGCCTTAGGTGCTACTGCTGAGGTCTGATTGTCATTTTCTTCATTTGTGACTGCTGAAGATGATGATCGAGTTGATTTTTTATCCTTCTTAACGACCTTACTTGAGCTTGAAGATGACTTTTTAACCGTTTGGACTGAACTGCTACTTGTGCCAACACGCGCTGATTCATGACTGTTAAATTTAGTCACTAAGAAGACAGCGAGGATAATCACAATAAGAGCTGATATGATACCAATGAGTTTACCTGTAGTTTTCATAAATTATGTTCCTTTAATTATTTTTTACGTCATAAATATAACATTTTTATTTCTATATTTCAATACTGTTACATGAGGTATTATAGAAATATTTCATGCCATCTTCTATAATAGGGTGTCCTCTATGTCTTAACTAATAGCAATATAACGGCGTGCACCTGAATATGATAAATAAGAAATCCAATAATGACCATCTGCCTGAATAAGGCTATCATAATTTACTGTATTTCCAGCATCATAATATGCCAACTCAGGTGCAGAAATCTTTGGTTCTGCTTTGATACTTGCATGGCCTTCAAAAGTATAAACACCACTATTAGGAATGGATGGTTTAGAAGGATTAGATGTAGTTGAAGCATTTTCTATAGTTGTCGTTGTTCCACCTACACCAATTTGTTTACCACTATCAGTCACATAATAGAGATGGATAAGATATTCTCCTCTGTCATTCTTATGATCACTAATTTTTACAGAAGTCTTATAGGTACCATCAGATTGTTTAACAGCTTTATACCATTTCAAGTCATCTTGTCCATTTTTTGCTGACCAAATTGGAACTTGAACTTCTTTTAGTCCAACATTACTTGAAACATTCGAGATAACAACATCAAAGGTACCTGATTGGTCATTCTTATTTATAACATTAATGGTTCCTTTAACCTCTGGTTTTACCTCAGTTGAAAGCTTTTGTACTGGAATATAGCGACGGTTTCCAGCATATGATAGATAAGAAATCCAGACATAACCATCTGCTTGGAGTGTTTTATCATAATTAACAGTATTTCCTGCTTCATAATAGGCAAGTTCTGGGGCAGACATTTTAGGTTCAGCTTTAATGCTTACTCTCTCTGTAAATTGATAAGATCCTGAAGAAGCTAAATTACTTCCTGTATTATCTGTTGGTGTTGGAGCATCAGGAATACTTGTATTTCCACCTTTTAAGTCTTTAAAATGGATGTAACCACTTGCAGAGTTTCTAGGAATAAACCTATGGTTATATCGATTTGTATATCCATAATTATATTCTTCAATCTCAACATTTTCCCCATTTACACCTACAACCCATGCAACATGAAATCCCTTATTACCAGTAAACCACGCAACTGAGCCAGCTGCTGGATTCATGTCAACACGATAGCCTTCATTTTGAGCACGATATCCCCATTGATTTGCATTACCATATGCATAAGGAATTGTAAATCCATTCACTGTACTCAATCTGTAAGCTACAAAAGAGACACATTCACGTTTATATAATCCCCAAGGATCAACTTCAGCATAAGGTATTGCAGCATTCGGCCATGGGTAGTTGTCTCCAATAACAGTACTTCTTGACATAGGTCGTCTAATATTTCCAACACTGAATAATCTCGAATAACCAGTACTTGGTGTTGTTGGCTTATTATCTGTTTTTATTTCAGGAACTTTTGGATCAGAAATTTTCTCTGTTACAGTAACTTTTTCATTCTCCTTATCTTCACGTACCTCTGACTCAATTTTTTTATTTGTCTCATTTGAAATTCTTGTATCAGTAACTTTTTTATCAGATACTTTATCAGCATTTGTCGCTACATTAACCTTTTCTTCTACTGTTGATATTGGTTCAGTAGTATTTTCAACTTTGTGAGTTTCATTCGCAGTAACTGTTTGAACATTCTGAGAACTTTCACTCGTCTTTTCTGGAGTCACAGCAGTTGAAGGAGCTTCAGCAGGTGCCAAACTTTCCTTTGGAGCTGAAACAGTAGCTTCAGAAAGTACAATCTCAGAGTTTGAAGAAGTTACTTTATCTGATACAACTCCAATATCACTAGTAATACTTGTAGTTGATTCAGAAACAGCCACTTTCTCATCAGCATGAGCAGTCTGTACACCAGAAAGTAGGAAAACCCCTAAAAGCACAGAAGCAGCACCAAAAGAATACTTACGAATTGAGAAACGTTGAGCAACTTGATAAAAACTAAATTTCATAATAATATCTCCTAGTCTTTTTCATAACTCTCTCCTATGCAAAAGAGTATAGCACGACTATGACTATCAAATTGATATAAATCGTAAAAAGTCTAAAAATTGTCACTATTACAAATTTATTATATTTATTCACACAAAATATAAATATTTCTTTCATTAAGATTAGAAAGTCAGTTTTTTGGAAATTTTACAAGTATTCTGGATATATATTTAAATAAACAAATATAGGATCAGGTACTTGTTTTCAAAGTACAACAAAAGATGTGGTTCAATCAAACCACATCTTCTATTTTTAGTGTCTGCTTAAAACGATAGTCTTTAGATTGTGTTGACAAAGAACAATTAGGATACTTCCCTAAAATCTCTCGAACAGTGGACAGACCTATACCACGTCCCTCTCCTTTACTTGAGCGACCAAGTTTAAAGATACCGACTGTATTGATAGATTCTTGAGCAATGGTATTCTCAACTATTACTACCTTTATCTCTCCACTGATAAGAGCAATGTTCACTTCTTTAGTACTGCTATCCAGACTAGCTTCAATAGCATTATCTAAAAAAATGGATAGCACTGTTATGAAATCCAACAATTCCATCCTTGATACTTCAAAGACGTCGTTGACCTCAAGGTGGATGGTAATGGACTGGCCTTGTGCTTCCAAGATTTTACTAGCCAGGACACCTTTAACGGCTTCATCTTTAATATTAATCAAGTTGGCAATTTCGTACTGTTTTCCTTCAATCCGAGTCTTTGTTTTTTCAAGGATGTTATCGTAGATATCAGAAATAATAGCCATATCCTTGGAGTCAATGCCATATTTGATACTAGACAAAACATTTAAATAATCGTGCCTGAAGCGACGAATATCCGTATAGAGTTGCTCGATTTGTTGACTATAATGAGCCAAATCACTCATTTGCCTATCTTTTTGGAGTAGGACTTCTTCTTTTAGTCTCTCACTGAAGGTCGCATTGATATAAACAAGGGTCGCAAGAAAGAGTAAAGCATAGGTCACCACGAGATAAACATGCCAATCTCTTCCTCCAGGGCTCTGTTGCACAAAAAAGGTAATATATTGGAGAAGGAGGGCATAAGATAACATTGATAGATCTATGAGTAATAAAAAGTACTTTGAAAATGACTTTCGAAAACCATAGTTCAATGCTTTGAAATCCACTTTTAAGGTCTTAATGATTACCCAAAACACAGGAAAGACTAGCAACTCAATGACAAGGTTTAAATGAAAATGGTTAAGTACAATCAGATAATGACGATTGATGACCAAGGCAATCCCATAAATAATAAGATTGTGAACAAGACTTTCTATGATGATTGGAAACAAGCCATAGAAAATATCTAATAACCTATTGCCATAACGATTTCTGTAGAGGGAATAAACAACCAAGAAGGCATGCCCTAAAACATAGGACAGGGCTGGAGAAAGCACAAACAAAAATCGGATAACCAAGGGGATGATAATATACCATCTTAGCTTTATCTTCTCGGAGGTAATGTATTGATAAATGAGTATAAAGAGGATAATCTCCGCTAAAAAGTCTAGATTATCCAACAAAAAATTGATTGCTATCATAGGCTGATTCTCTCAAGCAATTTCTTTAGTTTCAACTTTGAAACATAGCAAACGCCACCATTTTCAAAATAGGCTGTCCCCGTACTTTTATCTAATTTGATGATATTTTCTGGATTGATAAGGAAAGATTTGTGGCATTTAAACAGTCTAGGGTCACTCTTTTCAATTTGAGAGAGACTGCCATAAAATTCGATCTGCTCCTCTTTAGTATAAAGGATAACCTTATGAACAATATCCGAGGTCTCAAAGTACAAGATATCATGGAAGGGAACCTGAATAACGGTCTTAACGTTCTCAATTCGGAAAGCATCCTCTGGATTCTGACTCTGTATCTTTTTGCAGGTTAATAAGATAATACTTTCCACACGCTTTTGAAAGTCCTCGCCCTCCAAAGACTTGTCAATAAAGTCTAGAGCTGCCAATTGATATTGAAAAGTTAAGGGCAGATACTCTGAATGAGTCGTGAAGAAAACAATATTGGCATAGGGGTCGTTCTTGCGAATTTGCTTAGCCACTTCCAAACCTTTTTTAGTATCGTTTTTAATTTGAATGTCCAAGAAAAAGAGCTGATGAGACCCTCTCTCGGTAATAGACTCTAACAGTTGATTGGGTTTGTCAAAAACCTCAAAGTCGCCCACTTTAATGTTATTTTTCTTAAGAATCGTATGAATAACCTCTTCAATACGATTTTGTTGGATAAAATGATCCTCTAAAACATAGATGTTAAGCATGGCATAACTTCCTTTAGCATAATCTTAAGAGAAATTCTAAGTTAGAGCATTTCTTTAATAAATGAACCTCTCTTATTTATTCAAAATGAGATTTATTGTTCTCTTTATTTATTTTACATTTTTATTACAAAAAAACAATAGTTTGTAACATTTTTTTGCTTCAATCAACTAAAAAAACACCCCACAAAGTTAGATTTTATCTGTCTAACTTTTGGAGTGCAGTTCATCAATAGCAATCTTTTTCGTACTAGTTACGATAATAAGGGACACCTTCAGCAGTTTGGTCCTGACCAATAACAAGGTAATCAGAGCCGTTACTACCTCCAGAAATCGCTCTCAATGCAGCTGAGCTTGTATCTGAGAAAACTCCTGCATAAAAAATATTATCTGAAACTCTTTGAGGCTTCAATTGAGCAGTATAACCTGTTGAGTTTTTAATAATTGTACCATCAGCATTAATTGTAACTGATTCACCATTCGCGTTAGTCCAAGTTCCCACAAGAGAGCTAATATCATCATTATCAAGGGCACCAAAGTCAAGCGATGATTGACTATTATTTGTGTTCTTTTCAGATTTAGCCTTATCTATTCCAGCTGTTGCTTCAGCCACTTGTCCGCCATCTGTAGTACCTGCTTGAGCTTGTTCTTGAGAAGAAGCCTTAGGTGCTACTGCTGAGGTCTGATTGTCATTTTCTTCATTTGTGACTGCTGAAGATGATGATCGAGTTGATTTTTTATCCTTCTTAACGACCTTACTTGAGCTTGAAGATGACTTCTTAACCGTTTGGACTGAACTGCTACTGGTGCTAACACGTGCTGATTCATGGCTGTTAAATTTAGTCACCAAAAAGATAGCGAGGATAACTACGATAAGGGCTAATACTAAACCAATAAGTTTACTTGTATTTTTCATGAGTGATATCCTTTAATGATAATTTACTCGGTTATTATAATACAAAAACAGCTAAATTTTTCATTGAAGTCATAAATGGTCGTTTTTTCGTCATAATCAGAAAATAACATTTAAAATAAAAATACTATATACATCAAACTGCCATGTTTTTTGGAACAAGCATCTTAGCAACAATCTCTTTTTGTTTAGCTTTTGAAACCAAGCATGACTCTCCGTTTTCAAAATAAATAATACCTAACTCTTTGTCCAATCTCACAATGTTTTCGGGATTTACAACAAATGATTTATGGCATTTATACAGTCTGCAATCTTGTTTCACAATTTTTGATAATTGACCATAGAACTCAATCTGCTCTTCCGTTGTATGAAGAATCACCTTATGAACTGTTGGAGATGTTTCAAAATAAAGAATCTTATGAAAAGGAACTTGTATAGTTGCATTCTTTGTATCTACCGTAAAAGCACACTCTATTTGGCTCAAACCATTTTTAGAAAGTGCTAATCCAATATCAGAAATAAGCCTATCTTCATATTCATTATCAGGCAAATTCTCATCAATAAAATCAAGTGCAGCTAAGCGATACTGAAAGGTTGAAGGTAGGAGTTCGGGATGTGCTGTGATGAAAACAATACTTGCATACGGATCTCGCTCACGAATCTGTTGAGCAACCAATATTCCCCCTTCGACATCACTGTCAGATCCAATATCTAGAAAAAACAGTAAATGCGAACCCCTTTCCGTAATACGCTCTAATAATTGATCGGGTTTATCATATAAATCAACCTTCCCAATTCTTAAAATATATATTTGTTTAGACTTGTGGATGGCATCCTCAAGACGAGCTTGTTGAAAATAATCTTCTTCTAAAACAAAAATATCTAACATGCTCAGTACCTCCGTTTTATATCATTTTCTTTCAATAACTTGATGAATTAGCTACGTATAGAACGAATCCTATACTTTCACCTTGATTTTACAACTTTCGCTAATTTACGGCAAATATTTCCAAAACATATTGAACAATATATTTATTCAACTCTTGAAACTAAAAAAACACCACCCTCAAAAGAGAGTGATGTTACAACTCTTAAGAAATATCTACATAGCGTCTTGCACCACTATAGGTTACATAAGACAACCAGGTGTGGCCATCAGCTGTAAGGACCTTGTCATAGCGAACGGACATGCCTTTATCATAGTAGGCTAACTCTGGACTTGCAACACTTGGTTGAGTCTTGATAGAGCTAGGTTGGGTAAAGGTATAAGTGCCGGTTGCTGCTAGGCTTGGACTTGTTGGTTGAGCAACTGCTGTTGCCTTACCATCAATAGAAATGTAACGACGGCTACCTCCACGACTAAGGTAAGAGAGCCATGTATGACCATCTGCAGTCACCAATCTGTCATAGTTAACGGACATGCCAGCAGCATAGTAGGCCAACTCTGGACTTGCCACACTTGGTTCTGCTTTAATGCTAGAGCGTTCCTTGAAAGTATAGGTACCAGAAGATGGTGTACTTGGTTGAACTGGTTGTTCTACTGGTTTAGTCACACTTGTTGGTGTGATAGCCACATAGAAACGATTTCCTGAATAGCTGAGATAAGAAAGCCATGTATAGCCGTCATTATTGACAACCTTGTCATAGTTGACTGACATACCAGCATCGTAGTAACTAACATCTGGGTTAGCTACCAAAGGTTGAGTCTTGATGCCAGAACGAGCCGTAAAGGTATATGAACCTGAAGCTGGAAGGTTGTGGCGGGTTGCATTTTGAACTGGAACAGTTGTGCTAGTGCCTCCGATACCTACCATCTTACCGTCTTGGACATAGTAGAGATGAACAATGTATTCGCCTGCTTCAGACTTATGGTCACCAACATTGATACGAACCTTGTAGCTACCATCACTTTGTCTGTCAGCTTGGTGCCATACCAAATCGTCTTGGCCGTCCTTAGCTGTCCAAACTGGAACACTCACGCCTTGGATAGCCTTGTCGCCACCAGAAACATTGGTGATATGAACATCAAAACCAAGGTTAGAGAGATTTTCAATATTGATAGTACCGCTTGGTTTGCTTTCTTGTTGAGCAAGTTTTGCCACAGCTACATAACGGCGGTTACCATTAAAGCTGAGGTAAGAAAGCCATTGATAACCATCACCACTGACAATCTTGTCATAGTTAACTGACATACCAGCATCATAGTAGGCCAACTCTGGACTTGCCACACTTGGTTCTGCTTTAATGCTAGAGCGTTCCTTGAAAGTATAGGTACCAGAAGATGGTGTACTTGGTTGAACTGGTTGTTCTACTGGTTTAGTCACACTTGTTGGTGTGATAGCCACATAGAAACGATTTCCTGAATAGCTGAGATAAGAAAGCCATGTATAGCCGTCATTATTGACAACCTTGTCATAGTTGACTGACATGCCAGCATCGTAGTAGCTAACATCTGGGTTGGCTACCAAAGGTTGAGTCTTAATTCCAGTACGAGCGGTAAAGGTATATGAACCTGAAGCTGGAAGATTATGGCGAGTTGCATTTTGAACCGGAACAGTTGTGCTAGTGCCTCCGATACCTACCATCTTACCATCTTGAACATAGTAGAGATGGACAATGTATTCACCCGCTTCAGCCTTATGGTCATTAATATTGATACGAACCTTGTAGCTACCATCACTTTGTCTGTCAGCTTGGTGCCATACCAAATCGTCTTGGCCGTCCTTAGCTGTCCAAACTGGAACACTCACGCCTTGGATAGCCTTGTCGCCACCAGAAACATTGGTGATATGAACATCAAAACCAAGGTTAGAGAGATTTTCAATATTGATAGTACCGCTTGGTTTGCTTTCTTGTTGAGCAAGTTTTGCCACAGCTACATAACGGCGGTTACCATTAAAGCTGAGGTAAGAAAGCCATTGATAACCATCACCACTGACAATCTTGTCATAGTTAACTGACATACCAGCATCGTAGTAGGCCAACTCTGGGCTTGCTACACGAGGTTCTGCCTTGATGCTAGAGCGTTCTTTAAAAGTATAAGTTCCTGAGTCAGGAAGGCTATAACTAGTTGTTGTATGCGTTTCTTCAACCTTGGCAGGAACTGTGTAAGTGGTGCCACCCACACCAACTAATTTACCATTAGTTTCAACATAGTAAAGATGAACATTGTAGAGACCACGTTCATTCTTGTGGTCAGTTAGACTAACGTTAACCTTGTAGTTACCATTGTTAAGACGAGTCGCATTGTACCAGATGATATCATCTTGACCATTCTTTTCAGACCAGATTGGAACGGATACCCCGAGGACACCGTTTTGGTCTGAAACATTACTGATAACGACACTAAAATCACCATTGTCATGGCTTTCAATAGCGATATCGCCTCTTGGTTTAGCTACAGCCTCTACAGTAGCACCTAGGTCGACGTAACGACGAGTACCATTGTATGACACATAAGAAATCCAACGGTGGTTATCCGCAAGCAAAGATCTATCGTAGTTAACTGACATACCAGGATCAAAATTGAACTCAGTCTTAGCAGTCAAGCTAGGTTGGTTCTTCACATCTGCAGGTTTAGTGAAATAATAAGTACCACGTTCAGGGATGGTTTCATCTCTAGCCGCCTCAGTGTTGCTACTAGTATTTTCAGCCTTCAAAGCTGCGATATCAGCGTAGTAGCGTTCATAATCGTAACCAATGTAAGAAATCCATTGGTGATTATCTCTCTTCAAGACCTTATCATAAATAACATGGTCACCTGCACTAAAGACGAAAGTAGGTTTGATATCCATGACTGGAGCTGTACGAATTTCAGTAGTGCGACGGAAATAATAGGTACCGTTTGATGGAATATCAAGAGAACCATCAGCAGTCACAGGACCATCCACACCAGGTTGAGGAGTATCCACAGCTTCACGGTCAGCACCTATGGTTTCCGCTACTTCTGAAGTTGCTGAACGGTCCGTTTCACTAGCTACTTCAGAGCTAGCTACTGATGACACTTCATAACGTGGGCTAGCCACCTCTGAGCTCGCAACAGAAGCAACAGCAGATGCAGATTGAGCAACCTCTGCTGGTACTTCCAAAGAAGCAGCCTCGCTGACCACTACACTACTAGCTTCAGAGGAAGCAACTTCACTGCTAACAAGCTTAGGTCTTGGCGCTTCTGATCTTGACGCAGGTTCATTGAGAGCATCGTTAATAGCTTCTGAGGTAGCTTGATCTATTTGAGGTGCTTCAGAATGATTCACATAAACTTCATAATCCGTACTTGGACCTGTGCTATTGGCTTGTTCCTGAGCCAAAGCATGTCCACCAAGCAACAAGCTCGCACCAATCAAGACTGATGCAGCTCCAAAAGAATATTTACGAATAGAATAACGTTGACGTTCCTTGATAACATTTGCCTTTCTCATTGTAATCACTCTCACTTTCTAGGCTGTTTCATAAAATAATGGAACCGTTTTTTACGCCTATAGTATACTTCTTTTAAAAATATTTTACAAGTATTTCATTAATATTACTAAACTTTATTTTGTAGAAAATTGATCGACAATCTTTTCGATAACTATTATCTATTATAATGAAGAAAAGTCCTTAGCTATATCTAAGGACTTTTCCTACATCTAATTTCTTGACACATTAAGCAAATCTGAATAGATTAATCAATTCATTCCGAGTTAAATTGACTATAGATATCATTCTAGTCTAAGTCTGATTCATCATAGATGTATTCCTCTAAATGTTCAGTCACTGTAATCTCATCACAGGAGCTAACATTTTGAAAATCCTTAATGTAAACAATTTTATATTGATTTGGTAGAAGTAATGGAAAGGCAAATGGCTTACCATTCTTACAAACGCGAAACATCTGAAGGCTATCTGTTACGTTACTAATAAAGACAAACGGAAACAAATGAGGACTGGGAGAATTCAAATAGTGATAGGTACCCTTTAAGGTACCACTAGTACTTCTCACTTCTCCATGTTCTTTTTGAGACATTTTTAAAGTATGCTCCTTCTACTACTTGTTATTTCCTTTTCTTAAGTACTGAGGGACAATACCATCAATCTAATTTATTGTAAACATGCATCCGACCATATATCGCATCAGAACCAAAACGAATCTGTCCATTACTATCAAAGAAAATTGGGTCACTGGTTGGTCCATCATTATGAGCAAAACCTGCCACATAACCGCCATCTTGAGCAAAACCATTAAAGAGCTGACTACTTGTATCACTATAACCACTTTCAGCACCAACACGGGTTACACTACCAGATGGGGATACTGTAATTGTGTCTCCTAAGTCATTTTGATAGGTACCAGCAACACTAGAGAAATCACCATTAGCCATTGCAGTAGCATCAACTGCTGTGGTAGCTGGTGTTTGTTCCGCTGAAGTAGCTGGTTGTTCTGTCGTAGTTCCTTGATTTACTCCAGCTGTTTCTTCACTAGGATTTGTTGGGGCAACTTCTTGTTGAGCAGATCCAGCAACATTTCCGGCTGATGGTTGTGAATCCTTTTCTCCAGAGGTTGCTTTTGAGACTTCTTCTGAACTAGAAGATTTTGTCTTTTGCTCAGACTTCTTCGCTTTTTCTTTTGAAGATGGTTTTGTCGATTTCACTTTCTGACTAACCTTACTAGAGCTCGATGTTAATGTGGCTTCCTTCTTGTTATTACCACATGCACCAAGTAATAGAACGGAAGTTAAAGCGAGTGCGGTTAAAGTTGTGAAACGTTTTGTAGCAGGTTTCATAATAATTCTCCTTAATTAATAGCAATATAACGGCGATTTCCACTATAACTGAGATAAGAAATCCAAGTGTGTCCCTCATTAGTCAATACTCTATCATAATTAACCGTATTACCAGCATCATAATAAGCTAATTCAGGGCTTGACATACTAGGTTCTGACTTTATACTGACTCGTTGTGTGAAACGATAAACACCACTTGATGGGATAGTATATGTATCCTCATTCTTTTGCACATTAACAGTAGTCCCCCCAACACCAACAAGTTTACCGCTATTTTCAACATAATACAAGTGAACATTATAAACTCCTGTTGAATTTTTATGATCACTTACGTTTACATGTTGACGATAAGTTCCATCAGATTGACGAGTAGCAGTGTACCAAATAATATCATCTTGTCCATCAATTTCAGACCATGTTGGGAGCGATACTTTTTGAACTCCGTTAACGTCTGAAACATTGGAAACGATAATATCAAATGTTCCTGTCTCAGAATCATTATTTACAATTCTTATAGTACCCGTTGGACTACTAGTCACATTTACAATTTCACGAATAGGGATATAACGACGATTTCCAGCGTAAGATAGATAAGAAATCCACTCATGACCATCTGCAATCAATTTACGATCATAGTTTACACTTTGACCTGCGTCATAGTACGCAAGTTCTGGGCTTGACATTTTAGGTTCTGATTTTATACTAGCACGTCCTTTGAAATAATAGACACCACTTTCTGGAACTTCTTGATCTACTGAAGGTGATGGGTGATTTGAAGAATCGTCCACCACTCTATTAATATCCTTAAAGTGAATAAATCCTGTTACAGTATTTTTATTAACTACCTGTCTATGATAAATATGATCATCATGCCAGTTATACTCTTCTAATTCAATGTAATCCCCCATGACATTAGATACCCATGCAACATGTTGATATTGATTATCATACCAAGCCACTGAACCCAATGCTGGAGTATTATCTACTCTGTAACCTTCACTACGTGCTCGATATCCCCATTGTCCTGCATCACCATAAGCATAAGGAATTGTAAATCCATTCACTGTACTTAGGCGATAAGCTACAAATGATGTACATTCCCTAACATACTGTCCCCAATCATCTGCATCTACCCAAATTCTACCATTCTTGAATCTTTGAGGGTAGTCATCACCACGTGCAATTGAACCACCACCTGCTGAAAACAAGGCAACATCTCCAGATGAAACATTATTAACATTTGTTGAATGAATGTACTTACCATCTTTTTTGGTGGCTCGAATCCGTGTCACATCATTAACAATGGAGGTTTTTGGCTTATCAATATTCGCAGCAGCATACCCAACTGTTTTCTTGCCTTCTGGGTTAGTAGGATCTACTTGTTCAAGTGTATCAGATTTTTTATCCTCTGCTACCACTTTGGGTGTCTCTTTTTCACCTTTTGTCTCTAACACAGATGTAGTACTGTTTTCTGAGACTTTATTACTTGTGTCTAACTCGGAAATACTTAACTCAGATTTTTCGATTGTATCAGGTTTTACTTCATCCCTCGTTTCATTTGGGCTTTCTAAAGGAACTTCTGGAGTATTAACTTGTACTACTTCTGTAGATTTTCCAATTTCTGTATTTGTAGAAGCCACTGTAACATCTGATTTTTCTGTAACAAGACTTGATGGAGCGACAGCATTCGCTTCTGTCACTTGATCAGCAGATGCTGATACTCCCATAAAGAAAAACCCTATTAGAACAGATGCTACACCAATAGAATATTTTCGAATTGAATAGCGGGTTAGTTTGTTATTTGAGTATTTCATAATAAATCTCCTTTGTGTATTTTAAATAAATTTTATGACAAGTGTAAATTCCTAAAATCCCCAAAGAAAATAATGCACTCAAATTTCTATTCTTCAATTCGCTTTATGGATATAATATACTGCATATTAGAAAAAAAGAACAGGACACGTATGTCCTGCTCTATTCTTTCATGGCATCTCTCATTTTCTCTGATATGATATCTGCTAAAGAGGTATCTCCTAATAATCTAGCCAAGATTATACCTTCTTGGTAGGCCTTTTTAGCCTCAAAAATATCATTCTTTACAACATATAGATACTGTCCCTCTAGCATTCTCAAAATTGGTTTTTTCTGATAATCTTGAGTTTCCTCCATAATACGATGCAGTTGATTGAATGCTATCTCCGATAAATGAAACTTTTTTCGTTCATATTCAACTATTGGAACCATTAATAAGGCATCCCTAAGTAAAAATAAATACTCCGTGGGAATATTATCATAACTATTTATAAGATTTCTACAAATGGCATAAAAAGTCTCTTCACTAAACCCATCTGACCGCATACTATCACCATCTCCTAACGAAATTTGATATAGTTCTATAAGTAGTAGATCATTGATAGTGTATACCCTTTTCTCACATAATGATGATAAACTCTTCTCCAAAATGCTCATGCCAAATTTTTGGTGTGTCTTTGAAGTATATGAGTAAAGTTTTGACTGTAAGATATCAACAACCCTCTGTTCATCAGCTGGCAAATCATCATAATAAATATCAATAATTTTACCCAGCTTTTCGTCTAGTTTCATTAGGTTATTTGGCTTATCTAGACTAGTCGCATGCATCAATTGATATTTGAGATTGAGGTATTCTACCGGCAACTTTGAACCTATAGCCCTCTCTCCAAGCAATTCCGATAAAGATATATTCAGACGTCTTGCCAAGTGCTCTAAGGTCTCTAATTTAGGTTGAGACTTCCCTGTTTCTATACGTGTCAATTGTCGTACTGATAAAACCTCATCCCCTTCACAAAATTTTTCTTTAGTGAATCCTTGTGCTAATCTCAATTCTCTTAACCGATGACCAAAGTCTTGTCCAAACATCGCTAGCTCCCTTTTACTTGAAACTATTATAATTTTTATGATTTGTAATAGTATACCACCCAGTATTCACTATTTCAATTTTGAAACGAAAATAATCATTACTTTCAATACCACTTACAAAGAAAAAAGATAGGATTTCCATCCTACCTTTTCAAGTTACTTTCATTGTATCACATCTTAGAGCTGTTCTGCTACTGCTGAAAGAAGATCTTGGATACCATTGGCATCGCTACCACCGGCCATGGCCATATCTGGTTTACCACCACCACGACCTGATACGATTGGTGCGAGAACCTTGATAACATTACCTGCGTGAACGTCTTTAGACTTGCTTGCTACGAGGACATTAACTTTTTCGCCAATGTGAGCTGCAAGGACAAGGACATCAGAGTAGTCTGCTTGTTTCCATTGGTCAGCAAAGGTACGAAGGGCACCTGCATCAGAAACTTCTACTTGACTAGCAATGTAACGAACACCGTTAGCTTCTTTAACGTCTTTGAAGACATCACCAGCTGCTGCAGCTGCTGCTTTTTCTTTAAGAGCAGCATTTTCTTTTTGAAGGGCATGCAACTGTTCTTGAAGGCTAGCAACCTTGTTAGGCACTTCTTTCAATTGTGGTGCTTTAAGTGTTGCTGCGATTGCTTTGAGGGCATCTTCTTCTTCACGGTAAGCAAGGTAAGCTTCACGTGATGTTACTGCCAAGATACGACGTGTTCCTGAACCGATACCTTCTTCTTTGACAATCTTGAACATACCGATTTCAGCAGTGTTAGCAACGTGTGTACCACCACAAAGCTCAACAGAGTAATCACCGATTGAAACGACACGTACATTCTTACCATATTTTTCACCAAAGAGGGCCATAGCTCCCATTGACTTAGCAGTGTCAATATCTGTTTCAATCGTTGTTACTGGAGTTGCTTTCCAGATTTCTTCATTGACTTGTTCTTCGATAGCACGCAATTCTTCTGGAGTTACAGCCTCAAAGTGAGTGAAGTCGAAACGTAAGAATTCTTGTTCGTTAAGTGAACCGGCTTGGACCGCATGGTTGCCGATAATATTATGAAGGGCAGCGTGCAAGAGGTGAGTTGCTGTGTGGTTTTTCATGACACGATGACGACGTGTATGATCAATTTCAAGTTTATAGTTAGCACCGACTACAAGTTCACCTTCAACCTCAACGGTATGAAGAGGTTGACCATTTGGCGCACGTTGGACATCAACAACACGTGCCACAACAGTACCAGCTGCATCTGAGATCGTACCGTGGTCAGCTACTTGTCCACCCATTTCAGCGTAGAATGGTGTTTGTTCAAAGACAAGGAGAGCTTGTCCAGAATTTACAGTATCATGACGGGCATCATCAGCAACGATAACGCTCAAACGGCTTTCTGCAGCTTCATCTTCATACAAGAACTCAGATGGTTCAGTAATATTAGCGAGGGTTTCATTTTGCATACCCATAGAACCACCTTTAACGACGCTAGCACGCGCACGGTCTTGTTGTTCTTTCATGGCAGCTTTGAAACCTTCATGGTCAATCTTGAAGCCTTCGTCTTCAGCCAATTCTTCTGTCAATTCCACTGGGAATCCGTAAGTATCGTAAAGTTTGAAGATGTCTTTACCTTCAAGCGTATCTTTACCAGATTTCTTAAGGTTAGCAAGAAGTTCATCAAGCATGCTCGAACCTGCATCAATAGTACGTGCAAAGGTTTCTTCTTCACGTTTAACGATTTTTTCGATAAAGTCTTTCTTCTCAAGAACTTCTGGGTAATAGCTTTCCATGATTTTACCAACTGTTGGAACAAGTTTGTACAAGAAAGCATCAGAAATACCGAGACGACGACCATGCATTACAGCACGACGGAGAAGACGACGAAGGACATAACCACGACCTTCATTACCTGGAAGAGCACCGTCACCGATGGCAAAGGCCAATGAACGAATGTGGTCAGCGATGACCTTGAAGCTCATATTATCCCCATCAGGATCGTAAGTCTTGCCAGACATTTTTTCGATTTCACGAATGATAGGCATGAAGAGGTCAGTTTCAAAGTTTGTTTTAGCCCCTTGCATTACGGCTACAAGACGTTCAAGACCTGCGCCCGTATCAATGTTTTTATTAGGAAGTTCCTTGTATTCTGAACGTGGGACAGCTGGGTCTGCGTTAAATTGTGACAAAACGATGTTCCAAATTTCAATGTAACGGTCGTTTTCAATATCTTCTTCAAGCAAACGGATACCAATATTATCAGGGTCAAAGTCTTCTCCACGGTCAAAGAAGATTTCAGTATCTGGTCCTGAAGGTCCAGCACCGATTTCCCAGAAGTTATCCTCAATTGGAATCAAGTGACTTGGTTCAACACCACAAGCAATCCAACGGTTGTATGAATCTTTATCATCTGGGTAGTAAGTCATGTAAAGTTTGTCTTTTGGAAAATCAAACCACTCTGGGCTTGTCAAAAGCTCATAACCCCATGTGATGGCTTCATCGCGGAAGTAGTCACCAACTGAGAAGTTACCAAGCATTTCAAACATCGTGTGGTGACGAGCTGTCTTACCAACGTTTTCAATATCGTTGGTACGAATAGCTTTTTGTGAGTTGGTGATACGTGGATTTTCAGGAATCACTGAGCCATCAAAATATTTCTTCAAAGTGGCAACCCCTGAGTTAATCCAAAGAAGGGTTGGGTCGTTAACTGGAATCAAGTTAGCTGATGGTTCAACAGCGTGACCTTTTGATTTCCAGAAATCAAGCCACATTTGACGAATTTGTGCTGAAGTAAGTTGTTTCATTGTTTCTCCTTAATCAATTGTTTCTTATTTTGAGCTATTCTCGAGCATTTCCACATAGTCAATAGCGACACATAGGGAAATGGCTAAATCGGCATAAGTATTTTCATAAACGGTAACAGTATAGGTCGATGTTAGATGGAAGAGTTCCTTTTGAATCCTAGCAACTACCTGATCTTGACTATTAAGCAGTTGAAAATCCAGGTCCCAAATATTCCCCTCTATTCGCAAGCCAAGATTATCGACATCATACTTATCACGAAGAAAGGTTAATTTTTTACGAATGTAAAAACTCGAACCACCCTGTAAATCCACCGTAAATTTGGGTAAGAGACTAATAGGCTCCTTGGTGATATGACTGATCTCACGACCATCCTCGCCAAAAATCGTAAAGGTCTTTGGAACCTTAAAAAAGGATCCTTCGACCTGGTAGGCAACTCTACCTTGATCATCCTTGATATCAAAGCGTTCACCACCCAATCGAAACTTCTGTTTGACAAAATAGGTTTTCATAAGCTACCTCCAATAATGTCATACATACATTCATTCAAAAAATACTAAAAGAATAAAAGACAAGACCACTAAACGAAGGGCGACGTGAACCGCGGTACCACCTTCATTCAATGACCTTGTCATTCTTATTTTTCTTAAATTGTAAACTTTGAGTAGCAAGTAATCCCATCCGTCCATGGCTCGCAGCGACCGCCATTTTTCTGTATCCGAAGTAATGATTACCTTTCTCAAAGGGAAGGCTCAGAGTTTCCTAATATTAAAACTCTTCGTTACTTTCCATTTTAACGTGTTTTAGGTCTTAGGTCAAGTTGATAGCAACATTATCAACTCTAACTTGTGATTTATTTGCTAGAGCTTGAAGTTGAACTTGATGAAGCTCCAGAACCAGTCACATACTGGTCAAGAATTGCACTAAAGGACTTATCAACAACCTTAACATTGTATTTTTTAAGAACCTTGGCAATGACTGAGTTAGTGAAGTTAGTATCAGCTTTCTTACCATTGATGATAACCTTAGTCAAATCATCCTTGTAGTTTTTCCAATCTGCATTTTTATCAGATTTTGAAACAGTCTTAACGATGTAATAAGTAGCTGCACCTGTTGAACTGTTTGAAACTGTGACTACATCAGAAACAGCATTGGCATCTTGTTTGAAGGCTGCTGTCAAAACGTCTGTTGGGAAGTCTTGAGATGCTGAGTTAACTGTCTTAGAGTTCACTTCCAAGCTATTATCTTTAGCGACTTTTGAGAAGTCTGCGCCTTCTGCTTTAGCTTCAGAGTCAACCTTATCAGCTACTGCCTTATCAGTTGTTGAAACGACTTGAACTTCTGTATTTGGTGTGTAGTTGTCATAAGCAGCCTTGTAGTTTGCTTCTGTCAAATCTTTTTGAGCTGCTTGGTTAACAGCATACTCAACCAATTTTTGCGTACGGATTTGTGTACGATATGACTCTTCTGTTTGACCATAAGCTGCAAGAACTTGTGAGAATTGTTCTCCATACTGTTCTGAAGCTTGTTTGTAGGCCTTATCAACGTCTTCTTTGCTGACCTTGCTACCGTATTCTTTTTCAAGAGCTTTTTGCAACGTTGCACTCAAAACACTTTGTTGCGTTTGGCTGCTACCTTTAAGTGAATCAAACACATCACCAACAGTGACAGTATCACCCTTCATAGATACCAAAGTTGTTTCTTCAGTTGTTTTGTTTCCAAGAGAAACATATGTAATTCCTGCACCAACAAGAGCTGAGACAGCTACAAGGGCAAGTCCTCCAAGGAAGCGGCCACCTGAGCTTGGTTTGCCAGCATCACGTGTTTTCTTAGTCTTAGCACGTTTAGCTTTTTCTTTTGCTTTTTCACTAGCGAGGGCGATGCTTTCCTCTTCTTCCTTTTGGCGATCAAGCTCCTCTTGTTCTGCGTCTTTGTCTGCTACAACCTCTTCAACAGTTTCTTCAGTTGACTCAAGGTTTTCATTTTCTTTAGTCATTCTATCTACTCCTTAAATTGTCAATATCTTTGTTATTATACCACACTTACTTAAATATTGCTTAATCTGGCAAGATAATATTTTCAGAATTTTTCCTAAGCATAAGAAGTCCGTCACTCATGGGTACCAAACTAGCAGTCAAACCAGGGTTATCTAAAGTCGCATCAAAAAGACGATGCAGACCACGGTAGATGGTGCGCTGACCACGACGGACTTCCATGATGTCTTTAGCGATGTCTCCTCCTTGGAAAATATCATCAAAAACGATAATCCCTCCTACCTTGAGGCGCTTGAGGATTTCTGGTAGAAAGACGATGTATTTAGACTTGGCTGAGTCCATAAAGACAAAATCATAATCGGTGTCTAAGTCTTGCAACACCTCAGCAGCATCCCCTTCGACCAAGGTAATTTGTTGGCGGCTGTCATACTTGGCTAGATTGTCCTTGGCAAAGCCAATCATTTCTTCATTTCGATCAACGGTTGTAATCTGAGCATTCGGTGCATGTTCTGCCATAAGAAGGGCTGAAAAACCGATAGCTGTGCCGACCTCTAGGATTTTCTTAGGCTGCAAGGTCTGCAACAAAAATCGGAAGTAGGCGACAACCTCCGGCTGAATGATAGGAATGTTCTCCTTACGAGCAAAAGCTTCTAATTCAGCCAAATGTCCTGTATTTTCCTGAAGATGCGTTCGCATGTAGTCTACGATATCCTTGTTAACTACTGGGCGACGCATATTGTGATTTGCATTTTTACTATATGAATTAACCATGTGTCTTATTATATAAAAAATCCCTAGCGAGTGCTAGAGATTTTGATTGAAGACCAAGTCTTTTTAAGACTTTCCTCAGCCATAAAGGTCATAAGACTCCTTCAAGGCCTTTACCTGTTTGTTCAAGAAAAATCATCCTGATTAGAATGATTTTCTCTTATTGGAACTTCTCTTTAAGAAAGATGAACACCTTTTTCAACCAAGGCTTCTAATTCCACTAAGCGGTCTTCAAAGACCTTGAAGGCAGCATCCAAGTAGTCGGTATTGGTCATATCAACACCAGCTTTCTTGATGACTTCCAAAGGATAATCTGAGCTACCTGCCTTAAGGTAAGTGAGGTAAGCTTCCTTATCTTCTTCAGTACCGTGAACGATTTTCTCAGCCAAGTAGCTTGCCGCCGCAAATCCTGTAGCATATTGGTAGACATAGTAATTCATGTAGAAATGCGGAATACGTTCCCACTCAAACTGAATCTCATAGTTGTCTTCAGCTTTAAGGTTATAGTATTTCTCATTGAGGTCTGCATAAAGCTTGTTCATAAAGTCTGCTGTCAAAATTTGACCTGATGCATCCGCTTCGTGAATAGCATGTTCAAACTCAGCAAATTGAGTTTGACGGAAAACAGTTCCCTTAAAGCCATCCAAGAAGTGGTTGAGGATGGCAAATCGTGTCTTGTCATCTTTAACTTCTTTAAGAAGTGTTTCTGTTAAGATATTTTCATTAGTTGTTGACGCAATTTCCGCCAAGAAAATTGGGTAATCCCCATAAACATATGGTTGGGTTTTACGTGTGAAGGTTGAGTGCAAGCTATGACCAGTCTCGTGAACCAAGGTAAAGAGATTGTCCAAAGTATCTTGCCAGTTCAAAAGCATGAAGGCATTGGTATCATAGGCACCACCTGAGTAGGCACCAGAGCGTTTCCCTTTGTTAGGGTGAACATCAATCCAACGTTCCGTAAAGGCTGCATGAACCCCTTCACTATACTCTTCACCAAAGATAGCCAAGACTTCTTCTGCTTTCTTGAGGGATTCTTCATAAGTGAGAGCAGTCTCAGTCTCAGAGAGTGGCGTATAGACATCATACATCTTAAGCTCATCAAGTCCCAAGACCTTCTTACGCAAATCTAGGTAGCGGTGTAAAAGTGGTAAATGTTTGTGCACTGACTCCAAGAGTGAGTCATAAACACTTTCTGGAATAAAGTTAGCCGCAAGCGCTGCATGACGTGCTGAGTTATAGTGACGTACTTTAGCTTGGTAATTGTGAACCTTGACCACGCCTTGGAGGGTTTGTGCATAGGTATGTTGGAACTGTTCGTAGGTTCCATACATCGCTTCATAAGCTCCCTTACGAATGTCACGGTCTTTAGACTCCATGAGCGTGATAAAGTTACCATGGGTCAACTCAATCACATCTCCTTGACCATCTGATACCCATGGGAAGAGGATATCAGCGTTATCCAAGACATTAAAGGTCTCTGTTGGGCCATTGAAAATATCGCCGGCTGCTGCCAAAAGACCTTCTGCTTCTTGTGAAAGCACATGGTCTTTGTTGGCCAAAAGACGTTCGAAATAGTGGTCATAAAGTCCAAGACCAGGTTCTTGTTCTTTGAAGGCTGCTAATTTTTCACCATCCAAAGCCATAAATTCAGGCTCAAAGTAAGCAAAGGCTTCACTCAACTGTGAGTATAGGTTTGAAGCTTTAGCTTGGTATTCTTGATAAAGACCAACCGTTGTGTCTTGGTCATTTTTCATTGACGCATAAACGTAGATTTTTTCCAAACGACGCATCAAACTCATATAAAGTTCTGTAGCCTCAAGCAAATTCTTGGCTGAGTCCAAGAGGTGACCAGCAAAGGCACTAGATTTCTTAAGACCCTGAACAGTGCTTTCATATTCAGCTTCCCAAGCAGCGTCCGTCGCAAAAATGGTGGTCAAATCCCATGTATATTTTTCTTCTAAATGACTTCGATTGTCTGACATAGTATTCTCCTTAATTGTGTCTATACTCTACTATTTTAGCATAAAAGGTGGGAGGGTAGAGGGTTTGCCTGTAAGAAAAATCCCTTTTTCGATAATATTGCTTAAAAACCTTTTCAAAACCATCAAGCTCTAGTCTAATTTGTACGAAACCTTGCTTGGATTCTGGAAATCGCACTTGTGGAAAGAAATCTTGGTCGGACATGTTCAACAAATTCATCCCCTTAAGGTAAGCTGTCTCCTGTCTTTTCATCCACCTTGGATTTTTGCCCATCAACTCTCTTTGAATCAAACGTGAGACCTTCCTTCGTTGAGGTACTTGATAAGTCTCCACCTTCCTTGCCTGATAGGGAAAACGTAATATGGTCATGAGATTTTCGGTGAAGGACCAAGACTTGGTTAAATAATGAGCCTTTCCAAAAATATCCTCATAGATGAGATACTTGAGTCTAATTTCCTCTCGCTTCCAATCGAGCTCCCAGAGGTGGAAACCTATCTTAGCTGTAAAATAAAGAAAATCACGCTGTAGATCTGTTAAACGCTGTCCTAGCCACAGTTCTTCCCCCAAAAGCCAACGCACCTCGTAACCTATTTGATGGTAAGCTAAGGTTCGCTCTCTGAGACGTTTCTGTGACAAACGAGAACATTGGACTTCCAGAGCCAGGGAATCTCCAACGAATAAATCTGCAATCTGGCCCAACTCAGGTATCACCTTTTCAATACAAACTTTTTCGCCATGATTGTCCAAGGACTGATACAAAGCGGCTTTTAGGGATAAATGTTGGGCCGATTCGTTTTCTGAGAAAAACTGACAACCCTGCAAGGATTTGTGGGCAAAATGCGGGCACATCACCTGTCCCTGTCTCAACATTACAATTCCTTGACAGCCAGGGCACCTATAAATTTTCTCACGGTTCAACCCATTTTCAAGAGCCGAAACCAAGAGGCCTTCCTGATTTTTAGCAATTAACATGACTCTCTCCTTTATGCACTCTATTACTTATTCGCAAAAGATGTCATAAAATGAAAAAAAGCATCTAGATTTCTCTAGATGCGTCCCCCATTCGAATTGAAACTTGCTCCCTGCTGCATGGAAACATAGGTTTATAGGTGTATTGCTTACCTTAGGTTACAAGTGCCGCTCAATCCATTTGAACTCTTTTCAATCTTTCAATTTCTAGAGGTAAATCCCCCAATCTACCCTGAAATTAGAAGCTGAAAACAGTCTCTATCCCACACGACTATTGAAAATAGCCAATGTAGCACAGACAGATGCTCTCACAAACATCTGGTCAAATTCCGCCACTGGAACATCATCCTAATATGCTTATCACCCTTTTGTTCCTAACTCTCATCAAGGACTTAATCCCTTTAGTCAATAATAAGATAAAACAATTTTTAGACTTGGATGCTTACCATCCAAAATCCTTATTTACTAACATTGAACCACCATTTCCCTAGGTGCAGTTCAATACCAACAAACGCAAAACCGTGTTGGTCCAAAATGGTCTCTAGCTTCAAAGTATCCCGAGATTGATAGTCAGTCAATCTAATAAAGCTTTCCCTCAAGCTCTGTATAGCAGGCAGTCATCCTGCTTTCAAGATACTAATCTCTAGATGAGTACTGGCTAAAATAACCACTCTCAAAACATACTACCTATCTTAGGCTTAGTCCACCTTCTGATAAGTATATGCAGTTGCTGCTTTATTTTCTCTCCCTCTTCGTTTCCGAAGAGTAGCCTCTACCGATTCTGCTGTTTTTGAATCTGTCGTTTGTCTCTACACGGATTAAAAATACCGCTAGCCCCCGCTACGATGATGCTGATGTTTTAAATAGATTAATCTAATTTGTTTGCTGTTCAAATCTTCTCTTTTTAAATCATCACAATGAAACATTGGAATTTGATAACTCAGAATTTTGAATTCTAAGATAGTCCTTTTTGACTAGGGAGTCACCCTGTCAAAAAACAAACTCTTCCTAACAGTATCTATTATACTGTATTATAATTTTTTGTCAATTAATTTATTTCATATTTTTTGAAAATATTTTTTAAACAGCTAATTCAAAGAGAAGAAGATACCCAAAACCACTATAACAAAAGCATTTACAGGGGTTGTTGAAAAATTAGAAAACTTTTGTTTCTTGCACCTTTTTTTATCTGTTTGGATGATATTTAGTAATTATCAGAAAATTTCATATTTTTTATAACCAATCTCTCTAATCATTTCTTGCATAAAAAAACTAGGAAAATCATCTTCCTAGTTTTCTATAATTTATCTTAGTGTTTACGTTTATAAGTTGAGATACCAAACAAGGCCAAAGCTGATGTCACCATAGCTGCACCTGCTGCTGCAGAAGCTGCTGTTGATTTTTCACCAGTAGATGGAAGAGCTGGAGCCTCTTCTTTTACAGGAACTGATGTTGGTGTTACAGGTTTAACAGATTTTGGTTCTGTTGGAGTTGTTGGTACTTGTGGTTTTGGTTTCTCAGTTGTTTTTTCAACAGATACAAAGTTCTTGTGGTAAGTAACTGATACTGAAACTGTATTTGGAAGAACTGGTTTATTTGGTTCTTCTGGCAATTCAGGAACAACCACAGTTGAGTTTGTTGCGAACCAGTAAGCTGTTGGAACGTTGAGGTTATTTCCGCTTACGATAAAGTCCATTGGTTGACCTTTGAAGATTGTTGCAGCTGCACCATAGTAAGCATTCTTCGTACGAGGTGTTCCATCTGGGTTGATAGCATCCCACCCCTCATCAGTCACTTCACCAGTTGTTGGATCTACTGTTGGGTCGCTGTTAAAGCGAGCACCATTAGCCACAAATTCGTTATCATTGCTTGCATAAGCATAACCATCTTCATGCAAAGTGATAGATGAACCAGGGATTTGGACGTATTCGTTTCCATTCAAACCAACTTTTTCGATGTGGTTTCCAAGTTCAGTGTTCCAGTGGTTAAGTGATGAGATACTCAAAACTGATCCATTCTTAGACAAGTCAAGTGGTGTCACTGATGACTCAGAATCAAAGAAGTTCAAGTTCATCTTAACATGAAGTTTTTTGTTAGTGTCGTCAGTTTGTGAACCAATGAAAAGGGTCTTAGTTGGATCGTGGTACAACTTAACAATAGCTGAACCATCTGTACTTGGTGCTTCTACCAAAGTGTATGTTGCAACGATTTTCTTAACTGGAGTACCATTGTATGACGTTCCGTTAAGATTGTTGTATGTGACAGTCAATGTTTGACCTGTAGCCATCTTCAACCATACATCTTCAGTATATTCACCGTCAGCATTGATAGTATATTGTGAACCATTAGCAGCACTGAAATCGCTTGGAAGGTAACGAGATGTGTTGAACTGTTGAAGGATTTCATCTACTGAATGACCTGATTGGATGTTTTTATCCAAGTAGTCAACAGAACCAGCTGAATTTTCAACAGTCATTGCGGCATTAGCCTCTGTTTGATAAATCAAACCAGTCGCATTTTCTGCCAATCCTTTTGTCAAAAGACGAGCTGTTGTTCCACCAGTATATTCTTTGTAAGATTTTTCCCAAGCAGCATAAGCAAGAACGTCTTGGTAGTATTTATCCAATTGTGTCTTGTAATCTGCAAGTTTTTGTTTATAGTCAGAAACAGCCGTTGTCAAAGCTTTTGTTTGCACTTTGTTGTCATTGTTAGCTGCTTCAACACTAGCATGTTTAACACCAGCTTCTTCAGTTGCTGTGAATCCTCCTGTAGCGACAACATTTGCTTGAGCAGATGTAAGCGCCGCATCAGCTTCTTCACGTGTTAATTTATTTTCAGAAACGACTGTGGTTGAAGCTGTTTGTGCATCTTTAGCTGCTTGTTCTTGAACAGCCTTAACATCAGCAGAATCTTTTGATGCAGCTGCAGTAGTTTTTGCAGCTGCAACTGCATTATCAAAGTCAGGGTTTGAGACTTCAGCAATAGCTTTAGTTGTTGTTTTTACAGTAGTATCTGTTTCAGTTGTTGTTGTTTCCTCTGTTCCAGGTACAGTTGTAACAACTGCTGCATCTCCTGTTGTCTTAACAAGATTAGCACTTGATTCTGCAGTCGCATTTGAGACTGTGGCATCAGTATCTGTAGCTACTGTGGCATCTTTAGCTTCATCTGCGGCTGCTACGCTAGTAGCAGCAAGTCCTGCAAGCAATACACTTGAATATAATGTTGTTTTAAATGGGTTGACTTTCATTTATACTTTCTCCTTTTCGGTTAATGCTTTATTAACCAGTTTTACTTAACCGTTTAATATACTATCGTGATTTTTAAATTTTAGCAATAGATTTATGAAAAAAAACTTATGTATTTGCTACAAGCTTTTAAAATATGACACATTTTTGTTATATTTTAATCATTTCTTTACAATTATCCTAGATATGTATAAGAAGAAAGTGCCATTTCTTCATTTATTTTTTACAGTTGTCAACCCCTCCTCAGAGATAACGATTAGAGTCAAAACGCATCCCTAGAGACTCAACCTCATCTAAAGCTCTTATTCTTCTTGATAAAAGAACAGAAAAACTACCTTTAAGGCCTTGACTTTAATAGCTTTTCGTCGTATGCTTGAAAAAAATGTTAAGAAAGTTGGGGAATTTTTTCAATGACAAAGAAAGAAGTTAGGACACTGCTCCTTTTGGGGATCAGTATTATTTTTGCGAACCTCGCACTTCGTTTGATACTCAGGCCCTTGCCTGAAAATTTAGCCTATCTTATTAAAACGCTTGTTCTTGGATGCGGATGTTACTTCCTAGTACATAGGCGACTAGGTTTAAAAATCAAATCCACTCAAAAGATAGGTCTGGCTGAAACCTTACGTGTTTGTTGGTTGATTATTTTAGCTGACTTTATCTATATTTCTGGGGGAGCTTTGGGTATTAGTAAGGCACCTCATATGATTGGTACCGCCTTGATTGTCGCCTTAGGAGCCGGTTTTTTTGAAGAATATGTTTTTCGTGGACTCTTCCTTAAACTCGCCTTCCAAGATGGTATTAGGTCTTCAAAACAAATTTTGGGGGCCGTTCTCTTATCAGCCTTATTTTTTGGATTGGCTCATCTAGGAAATCTCACCCACCAACCTTTGGATGCTACCCTGTTTCAAGTTTACTATGCCTCGGCTATCGGCATATTCTTTGCTGCTATTTACCTACGCACAGGTAGCCTCTGGTGGACTATCATTCTGCACTTTTTGGTTGACTTTACCAGTGTCCTGATGTCACAATCAACGCAGGCTGCTCCAGCTACAAGTATCTGGCATTTCATTCTCTGGTTACCACTGATTGCCATCGGACTCTTCCTCATTCGACCTAAAAAATTGGATGCCATTAGACGTCTTAGTAACTGACACTTTATACAGCATTTCAAAAGTTAGACAAAAAACTAACCTTTGGAGTGCTTTTCTTTTGTCGAAATCCCTTCTTCCAACCCTCTCAATCCTCACTCTTCCTATAAGACTTGGCTTCATAAAAATTTCATATCAGGTCTTCATCGATTCCTATCAGGATTTTGCTGATATTAGACTTCTCATTTTGTTATAATATAGGTCACAATCATGTTTTTAAAAAGGGGATGCTTATGAATTTTCAACAATGCCGCTATGTTCAGACTATAGCTGAAACAGGGTCTTTTAGTAAGGCTGCTAAGAAACTCTTTTTGACGCAACCTAATCTCTCAGCATCCATTCGTGATTTAGAGGAAGAACTGGGAGTTCTACTCTTTGAGCGCTCCAATACAGGAGCCAAACTGACTGATGATGGCCATGATTTTCTCAAATACGCCAAACGTATCCTTGGAGAGCTAGATCTACTAGAAGGACGCTATCGCAAGTCCTTCAAGAAATCGTTCACTATTGCCAGTCACCACTATGATTTTCTGTCCCTTCCCATGGCTCATATTGCCAAACGCTTTCGTAGTGATTATCAAGAATTTCAACTGATTGAAACAACAACCAGAAAGATTCTCAAAAGTGTGGAGAGTTTCGAAAGTGACTTGGGGATTATTTACCTTGATGAAGACAATGCCCACATCCTAGAGCGTAGTTTCAAACACATGGATTTGGCCTTTACTCCGCTTGGGGAGTTTGAGACTAAGATTTTTTTGGGGCGTCAACATCCCTTGGCCAAGAAAAAATCCCTAAATCTCAAGGATTTAGAGGGCTATCCACAGGTCCGTTTTCGTCAGGAAAGTTCTGGTATTCACTTTGATGAGGACCCTCTGGAGGTTCTACCTGACCAACAGGTTATCTACAGCAATGACCGAGGAAGTGTCATGAATTTGCTCTGTGCCTCTGATAGTTATGCTTCTGGCCTTGGTATTGTCAACAGTTTTATCAAGGACCAGATTGTCCTAATCCCACTTAAGGACAGTCCCAAGCACACTTTGGGAATTGTGACCAATAATAAACAGAAAAAATCTGCAATTATCCAAGCATTTATCGAAGAAATTCAAGATAGCTTACTACCCCACCACTAAGGAGATGAAAATGGAATTTCAAACACTTAACAATGGCATCAAAATCCCCGTACTCGGTTTTGGCGTCTGGCAAATTTTCGACCAAAAGGAATGTCAAAAAGCCGTAGAAGATGCTCTTTCTGTCGGCTATCGTCTGATTGATACAGCCAGTCTTTACCGTAATGAGGAGGCTGTGGGACGTGCCATTAAGGCATCTGGCATTCCTCGTGAAGATATTTTCCTAACCAGCAAGGCCTGGATTAGCCAGCTCGGCTACGAAGATACCAAATTAGCCTTAAAAGAGACCCTCCGCAAACTAGATACTGACTATCTTGATTTATATTTGATTCATCAACCTTTTGGCGACTTACATGGTGCCTGGCGTGCTATGATTGAGCTTCAGCATGAAGGACTTATTAGAGCCATCGGGGTTTCTAACTTCTCAACAGGACGTTTGGCGGATTTTACCTTGCAAACTCCTGTTGTTCCAGCAGTCAATCAAATCGAGTTGCATCCCTATAAACAACACAAACTTATCCAGAAAGCTGATAAGGAATTTGGTACCCTAACACAAGCCTGGGCTCCTTTTCACAGAGGTGAGGATGGTATTTTTCAAGACCAAACTCTGACTGCTATCGCTGAAAAACATGATAAGACAGTTGCTCAGGTCATTCTCAGATGGCAAACCCAACAAGGCATTCTGACCATTCCTAAAAGTACCCATATCGAACGGATGAAGGAAAACTTTGATAGTTTTGACTTTCACCTAGACCAAGCAGACCTTGACGCTATCAGTAAATTAGACCGATACCCTGATGCCTATGGTCCTGATGAAAGTGTAGAACGTATTAAGCATTTATTGAAATATAGTGTATAAGAAAACGAGTTCGACTGAACTCGTTTTAATGTTAAAAATGTCTTATTTAGATTGCCCTTAGGTAAGTAGGAGCACCCTTTAAAATTCAAAATAGGGAATGGAACAGAAGCCTTATTATTCAAAAGCGCTTCATCATCCTACTTCCTCTTGAGGAAATCGCAAAAAACTAAATTGTTTTACCCAATCACACTTCCGTTTGGAACAGATGGATCTACTGTCAAGACAGTAAGTTTGCCGTCATGTTCAGCAGAAAGAATCATACCTTGGCTGACATATTTTTTCATCATCTTACGTGGTTTGAGATTAGCCACGACTTGAAGTTTTTTGCCGACCAATTCTTGTTCATTTGGATAGAATTTAGCGATACCTGAGAGGATTTGGCGGTCTTCACCATCGCCAGCGTCAAGACGGAAGCGAAGCAATTTGTCTGAACCTTCGACTTTTTCTACTTCTTTAACTTCAGCGACACGGATTTCAACCTTGTCAAAGTCGTCAAATTTGATTTGGTCTTTTTCAGACTTAAGTTCGACCTCTTCTGGGTTCCATTCCTTCTCTTGAGGTTTGCCTGCGTTCATTTGAGATTGGATGTAGGCAATTTCTTCGTCCATGTCAAGACGTGGGAATATTGGTGTTCCTTTTGAAACGACTGTCAAATTGGGTGAAATATTATCAAATTTAAGAAACTTCTTCCCATCAAATAAATTAACTTTAGATTTTCGTTTAGAATCGATTTTCTCCATTCCAAGTTGATCTAAAATCTTATTAGAAGTCTTTACCATAAATGGGTGAATGAGATAAGCTATAACTCTCAAAGAAGCAACTAAATGGCTCATAACCTCTTCTAATTTTTTTATGTCGGAGTTGTTATTAGTATTTCCTAACTTCCAAGGTTCAGTTTTATCAATATACTTATTAGCTTGATTAATAAGCGACCAAACTCTATCTAAAGCTTTTGGAAAATCCACTCTTTCCATGAACTCACAATAAGCTGATACGGTAGCATCTGAATATAACTCTAACGTCCTAGCTGGTGGATAGACAGTTTCCCAAGAACCATCTTCCATTTTAACCTGTTCTTCGTGTGAATATTTTTCAAATTTTGGTACTTGACCACCAAAATACTTGTTAATCATGGCAACTGTACGGTTGAGGAGGTTTCCGAGGTCGTTAGCCAACTCGTAGTTGATACGAGCCACATAGTCTTCTGGCGTGAAGGTACCGTCTGAACCAACTGGAAGACTACGCATGAGGTAGTAACGGAGTGGATCAAGACCAAAACGTTCTACCAACATTTCTGGATAGATGACATTACCTTTAGACTTAGACATCTTACCGTCTTTCATAACGAACCAACCGTGGGCAACAAGACGTGTAGGCAATGGCAAATCAAGAGCCATAAGGATGATTGGCCAGTAGATTGAGTGGAAACGAAGGATATCCTTACCAATCATGTGGATAATTTCGTGGTTTTCATCATTTTGCCAGAACAAATCAAAGTTACCATGCTCATCCTGACCATAACCAAGGGCAGTGATATAGTTGATAAGGGCATCAATCCACACATAAACCACGTGTTTTGGATCTGACGGTACTTTTACTCCCCAAGTGAAGGTTGTACGTGACACAGCCAAATCTTCCAAGCCTGGCTCGATGAAGTTTTTAAGCATTTCATTCATACGACCATCAGGTTGGATAAATTCTGGGTGTTCTTTAAAGAAGGCAGCCAAACGGTCTGCATAGTTGCTGAGTTTAAAGAAATAGGATTCTTCAGAAACCAACTCTACTTCATGCCCTGATGGAGCTACCCCACCAATGACCTTACCTTCTTCATCACGGTAAACTTCTGCCAACTGACTTTCAGTGAAGAATTCTTCGTCTGAGACTGAATACCAACCAGAGTATTCACCAAGATAGATATCTCCTTGTTCCAAGAGACGCTCGAAAACTTGAGCAACAACTTTTTCATGGTAATCATCAGTCGTACGGATGAATTTATCGTATGAGATATTCAAAAGTTGCCAGAGGTCCTTAACACCAACAGCCATACCATCCACATAGGCTTGTGGTGTGATGCCTGCTTCTTCAGCCTTTTGTTGAATCTTTTGGCCGTGTTCATCAAGCCCAGTAAGGTAGAAGACATCGTAGTTCATCATGCGTTTGTAACGTGCCAAGACGTCACAAGCAATGGTTGTATAGGCAGAACCAATATGCAATTTACCAGATGGGTAGTAGATAGGTGTTGTGATGTAGAATGTTTTTGTCATTTTAATTTCCTTTCATGTGTTAACAAATGGGCTAACACTGATGATATAACATCTTATTATAGCACGTTTTGGACACTAAAAAAACCAGACTAGCTGGTTTTAAAGCATATTCATTCAGAAAAATCTGACAGTTACTTGTTACCTCTCTTATAACGCTTAACTGCCTTTTGGTAGTTGGCATCTAATTGCTTAGCATCCTTGCCTGAAAGACGCTTATAGCTCCGCTTTTCGATGGCCTTTCCTTTTTTGTCAAATATGATTACTGTCAACTGATTCCCTTTAGCATCATAACTGATTTTTCCCTCACTTCGACGCTTATAAAGATCAATCAGCTTTTTCTCCATTTTATCGATATCCTTTTGGCTGACAAGTGCACTGGCCTTATAATATTTTTGAACAATACTATGAACTTCCTTTTGGTAGTCTTTAGGAGTCACTAAGGGCTTAAAAGTCCTAGACCAAGCACTAACCTTATAGTTTTTTCCCGTCTCGAAGTCAATAGGAGACACATTGTCAAATGACCCATAACTACTCTCAAAGGTATAGTAAGTGTACTCTTTAGCTTCTTGGTCTTCAACACGCATAAAATCCTTTAGCTTTGTTCCTTCATAACCAGGTTTACCGTCCATCCAGGTCTTAGTCGTACTGTTATAATACTTAGCCGTTTGCAATTGGTAAAGACCATCAGCTATTTCCCCTGTATGGTTCCTCCAAAACACATAGCCTCCACCCATTAGACCTAAAATTATTAGGATTCCGGCAATGCCTTTGACTAAAAAACGATGCCATCTAAATTTTGAACCTACATTAACTGATTTTTTGTACATATTTTTCTTTTTCCTCTTCATTGTCCACTGTTTAATGATTAACTGAAAACAACTATCTTTTATTGTAGCAAAAATTATGGAAATATTTCTGTGATTATTTTTATAAAAGAAAAAAACCAGACGAGCTGGTTTTTGATCTTTTCACATTTAACTAGGAATGAAAGAGTTTTTTATCGGCTCTAACATCACGCTCATATTCGTAATCTAGTTTTTTCTCTTCTTCTTTTGTTAGGCGTTTAAAGACTTTTTCTTCTGAAAGTTTGCCTTTTTTATCATAGATAAGGACAATAATTTTATCGCCATTGACCTTATAGTGAACCGTCTCTTTAAGAGATTTTTTATAATCCTTAATGTAGACTTTTTTACTATCGTCGATATCAGATTTAGTGGTATATTCGTCCACTTTATAACGATTATCTACAGCTTTCTCAACGACTTTTGTATAGTCAGCCAAAGACATTGTTGGCGTGAGCGTTCTAGACCAGTTATCAAGACGGAAAGCTTTTTCGGTATCATAATCCGTAAAGTCAACCAAGTTAACCGCACCAGCCAAGGTGTAGTTATAAAATTTCAACTGATTGCCTTTAACTTTAACAAAATCACCGTCTTTTAACTTACTTTTCTCATAGGATTCCATACCATCAATCATCTTTTTCTTGTCCTTATCATAATATCGATAAGTCTCTATTTGATAAGTTCCCTCTGAGATCTTACCTCCCTGTAGGTGGATATAGGCATAGCCACCAAAAGAAAGGGCAAGTAGTACAACTGCTCCAATAACAGAAGCAATAATAATTTTAACCTTCTTAGACAAGCCTTTTTTAGGTGCCACAACTGGTGTCCCTTGTCCAGTCACTGGCCCACTCACCTGAACTTGTGGCTGGCTGTTCTCTGCCACAGGCTCTGAAGCTACAAATTCACCGTTAGCTTTAGCCTGTTGAATTTCTTCCTCGCTTGGTTTGCGATTATTGATTGTTTCAAAATAATCTAACCATTCTGTTTCGTTCATAAAAGTCCCCTTTTTTCATTGATACTCCTATTTTACCAGAAAAATGCCAAAAATCCATTTGACTATTTTCATAAAAAGAAAAGCAGTACCCGACTTTATGCCTGATACTACTTTACTAGACTTATGAATGTTAAATTCTATCAACGCTCTTTTTACTGCTACTGCTAGAGTTTGATTTTGAATCGCTACCATAGTCGTCACTATAGCCGTAACCATAGTCACTTCCATAGTCACTTCCATAATCACTACCGTAACCATAACCATAATAGTCCTTGAAGTCATCGTATTGATCGCTATAAGACTTCAGCTCTTTCTTATAATCCTTGACAGCGTCTTTATAATCATCCCAACGTTTGTCTGCATCAGATTTACTTAAACGTTTAAGGGTAATACGTGACTCAAGCTTTCCTTTTTTATCATAAGTAGTCAGAGTGTATTCATCACCATGTTTGACATAAGTACGTTTTTCCTTCAAGGTATCTTTATATTCTCTTGTTGTTTTTTTAACGACTTTGTCAGCTGCCTCTTTGGTATAGAAGGAATAGTCTTTTCTCATCTTTTTCATGAAGTCTTTTGTGGCATCTTCGACTTGATCCGCATTTAAAACTTGACTTTGCGTTTTATTCCACGGATCAAATACCTGAGGAACATCCATCTCATAGTCTATCAAACTAACATATGATTTATTGTCACTCTCTAATAAATTGTAGGTTCTAGATTGATTATTCTTTACAACTACAAAAGACTGCAAGTCCAAACCTTCGTCCTTGTATTCATCTAAGCCATCAACCATTTTATCTTTGTCTTCATCATAACGAGAGAGAGAAACGACTTCATAGGTTCCATCTACAATTTTTCCTGACTGATAACGCCATAATGAATAGCCACCAACAGAAAGTAAAATCACTGCCACTGCACCCAAGACTGATGCTAAAATAATCTTGGCTTTTTTAGACATTCCTTTTTTCACTGGCATGGCTTGTTGGAAGGTTGCTGTTGTTTGGGCAAACTGAGGCTGTTGCGTCATAGAAATAACAGGTTCAGCTGGTTTAATTTTTCTTGGCTCATTAGCCTGCCCAGTTGCTCCAAAGACATTAGGTCGCTCAAGAATAAACTCCCCTGCTGCTTGAGCTTGAGCTAATTCTGCTGGACTTGGTTTGCGACCGTTGACTAATTCAAAGTACTCAATCCACTCTTGCTGGTTCATAATAATCTCCTTTTTATTGGTCTACAAGTCTATTGTACCAAAATTAATGATGAAATAGTATTTGACAATTATCATAAAGCCTGTAAGTTTTTTAATAAACCATTAGGCTACAATTCTCGATAGTAAAGAGCTGCTTGGTCGGTAAGTGGGTTCAACGCCAGATGGCATAATCTCCATAATGATCCCAGCCCTTATGATGCTCCAAGGCATACTCATAATCCCCATCATAACCACTTTTGAGTTCTTCGGCTTCCTCTGAGCTTAATCGTTTAAAAGTTCTACGCGACTCAATATGTCCATCATCAGCATAAACAGTCAGAACGAGACCATTAGGACGCTTTTCATAAGTTTTTTTTTGCTTCAACATTTTTTTATAATCGTCTACACACCTCTGGACAGATACTTCCTTTACTCTTGAATACTCCTCTCCCTTTTTAGAAATCTTATCAATATGAGAAATCACTAGAGCTTTATATTCAGAGACCGTTAGATCCTGTTTCAAAGTCCCAGTACGTGGGTCAAAAGTCTGTGGGATCTTTTCATCGTGCTCAAATGGTGAGACAAAAGGTTCCCCATCCCCCACAAAAACATAATAAAATTGAGATTTCATATTCTCAACAACTATAAAATCCTCATATAAGCTATCATTATTCTCTCCTCGCTCAGTCCAATTTATCAATTCATTGGAATATGCCGATTTAGCCTCATATTTTACCATCTGATAGGTGCCATCTGGAATATAGTTTTCTTGGTACTTCCAAAATTCTCTCTCTCCTATGGCGATTAAGACTGACGCAACAAGTCCAAGAAATAAGATGATACCAATCTTCCATTTTTTTGCCTTAGTCATACTTCTCCCCTCCTTATTGGCCTATTCTTCAATACTATTTTACCAAAAATAGGTGAAAAGCTAGTGACAGGACTGCAAAGGAAAAAGCCAGCATTATTCGCTGACCTTCCTATATCTTAAAGAAACAATTGACTTTTCTTTTAATTAACTTTTTCTGATCTATTAATCATCAGAATCTTCTTGACGTTCTTTTTTATCTTCTTCAACTGCTCTGTCATAATCAGCTAGTCTTTCTCTAGAATCCTCTTTTGATAAACGTCTAAAAGTTCTCTTTAAAAATAATTTCCCGTCCTCATCATAATTCTTCTCTGTAAACATATCACCATTTTTCTCATATAACACTGTCGTTTTTGATTTTTTCTGGTAAGACTCCTTAACATCAAAATAAGTGTCGTTGATAAACTTTGGATAGTTTTTTCTTAATTTCGTAAACTCAGATTCATACTCCGAAAACGACATCTGAAATTTAGCCTGCTTTTCCCAAGGATACAACTTTAAGGTGTTTACAGTTGAGTCATAGTCAGTAGGATTAACATAACTACCCGAGTCTAATTTCCAAAAAGAATGATATTGGTAATTATCTCCTTTAACAACTACAAAGTCATATAATGGCACACCATCTTTAGCAGACTCTTTCTTAATTTCTATCCACTTTTTATTTTGATAATCATAATATTCACTATATACCTCTTCATAAACTCCTGAAGCAAGCTTTCCAGATTGGTAACGCCAAAGGCTATAGCCTCCAACTATCAATAAGATCGCAGTAAGAACCCCTAGAATAGAAAACACTATTGTTTTAGTTTTCTTGGTAAATTTCTTTTTTGGTTTAGGCACTTTATCCATACTCTCGACCGCCGGGGTATCAGGTTGTGTTATTTGTTGAGCACTTACTTTAACGGACTGAGCCATGCTCTGTTGATTTACTTGAGTCGGTTTTTCAATTGATACCGTTTGTTGGGGATTCAGACTATCACTCTCAAACTCCCCAGCCTCTTTTGCAGCCGCAAACTCTTGTGGAGTCGGTTTACGATCGTTTATCACCTCAAAATATTCAATCCAATCTTTCTGATTCATTATTAATCTCCTTTTAAATGAAATATCTATATTATTATTTTATCAGAAAAACCAATAAATCAATATTTAGTTTTATTATATTAAAGTATTGCCATATAAAAAAGGCTTGAAAATATCAACTCTCAAACCTCTTTCTTACTTTCTATTTTTTAACATCCTCATCACCAATGACTGGGTATTCAGTCAATCCTGATGCTACTTCTTCAGCCTGGTCTGATCCTTCTGATTTTTCCTCAAGATCAAACTTAGGTGCATTTTTTTCATAAGCATTAATGATATCGGCAACAACTGGGTGGCGTACGACATCACTAGCGGAGAAATGAACAAAATCAATAGCCTTGATTCCCTTTAATTTCTCCATAGCATCAATAAGACCTGACTTAACACGACGTGGAAGGTCAATCTGGCTCATGTCCCCATTGACAATCATCTTAGAATTAAAGCCAAGACGCGTTAAGAACATCTTCATCTGCATGATGGTCGTATTTTGCGCCTCGTCAAGGATAACAAAAGCATCTTCAAGGGTCCGACCACGCATATAGGCGAGTGGCGCAATTTCAATAATTTCACGTTCCATGAGACGGGTCGTCTGCTCTTTACCGAGGATTTGATAAAGGGCATCATAGACAGGGCGAAGGTAAGGGTCTACCTTTTCCTTAAGGTCTCCTGGTAAGAAGCCAAGACTTTCGCCTGCCTCAACAGCCGGACGGGTTAGCACAATACGTTTCACCTGACCACGCTTAAGTGCTGTGACAGCTAGGGTAACTGCTAGAAAGGTTTTTCCTGTACCTGCTGGACCAATCCCAAAGACCACATCATGATTTTTAATACTATCAACGTAGACCTTTTGTCCCAAGGTCTTCACTCGAATTGGTTTACCACTATTGTCCTTGATAATTTCTTCTTCATAAAGGGCAACAAATTTGTCAATCGAACCATCCTGAGCCATGGTTAGAGCTGCCACAACATCTGAAGTGTTAACCAGCATCCCTCGCTCCACTAAAACAAGGAGGGCTTGAATGGTCAAGCGAGCCAATTCAACACTTTCCTCGTCATCTCCAAGAATCTGCACACGCTCTGTTCTAGCATGAATGATAACATTTAGGTTTTCTTCGATAAGTTTTAGATGACGCTCATTGGTTCCAAAAAGCGACAAGACATCATCTGGGTGATTAAGGGTAATTTCAACAGAATACTCTTGCAAATAGAGTTCCTCTTTCTTAAGTATTTTTATCCATTATATCAAAAAAATCACGCCAAGCGTGACTTTTTATCATTCTGACTTATTCATTAAATGACACGTGAACGTGGTCATAGTGGTTTTCAGTAACGCTACCACGGTCTGGCATTTGGTTCCATGTGTTAGCTGGCCCGTAGATATTATCTACTGGTGCGTAGAATTGTTGTCTGTAGATGACATATGAGATACCTGCATTTGAGATATTGTCTACAGCATATTGAGCGACTTGATTACCAACTTCTGAACCAACTGGTACCATAACGTCAACGGCAAGTCCTTTACCATGGTCTTGAGGATCACCTTCACGGTAACCACCGATATCAGTAAGACCGAATTTTGATGCTACATCTTGACGGAAAGCTTCAGCTTGTGGTTGAAGGTGTGGATCCGTTGGAAGCGTGTTTGTTGAAGCAGGTTGTGCTGCTGGAGCCTCTGAAGCCGCTGGGGCTTCTGAAGCTGCTTCTGATGTTGCTGCTGGTTGCTCTGCTGGAGCTTCTGAAGCCGCTGGGGCCTCTGAAGCTGCCTCTGATGTTGCTGCTGGTTGCTCTGCTGGAGCTTCTGAAGCCGCTGGAGCCTCTGAAGCTGCTTCTGATGTTGCTGCTGGTTGCTCTGCTGGAGCTTCTGCAGGCTGTGCTGGTTTTTCTTCAGCTGCTGGGGCTGGGGCTTCTGCAGGTTTTGCTTCTGCTGATGCCGTTACATGATCAATGGCATCGGCAACTGGTTGTTCAGTATCTGCGTAAGCTGGTGCTTCAGATGCTGAAGCGATAGCTTCTGTCACTTCTGAAACAGCTTGTGTTGATTCTTCTGTAGCAGGCGCTACTGTAGCCGTTGTGTCTACTGAATCAACAGGAGCAGACAAATCTGTTGTTGCTACAGCTTGTCCGTTTACTGTTACTTCGTTAGTTGTCAAGTTAGCCTCTGCAACAACAGATGCATTTGAAGTTTCTGAAGCTGGTGTTTCAACTTTAACTGAAACTGCTTGGTTATCAGCGTTGTAAGTTGTTGTCAAGACTGTTCCAGGGAAAATCAAGTCAATGTTTGTGATTTGGTTGATATTAGCCAAAACATTTACATCGATTCCCATTGCTTCTGCGATACTACCCAAAGTGTCACCGTATTGAACAGTGTAAGTTTGTTGGTTATCACTAACAGCGATGTCGGCTTTGATTTGGTCCACTGAACGGGCAGTCCAATTAGCTACTTCATCAGCATGTACATGACTAGCAGCAAAAAGTGAAAGAGCTGCGGTCGAGTATAGAAGTGCCTTAGTTGTTTTTGATTTTGATAACATGTATAAATTCATTCCTTTTTTAACAATTTTAACACTTACAATAATACCATACTTCTCGTCAAAAAAGTTGCAAATTATTGCACTTTAAAGCAATTACTAACTAGTTGTAATACGCCTAATTTATTGAAAAAAAGCTGAGACATTTGTAAAAGAATGTAACAATTCATTATCCCTCAACTGCTGTCTTCTTGAAAATGTTTTTGTCAAGATAGGTCTGTCCTTTAATAGGAATTAAGCACTATTAATGCGCTAGATAGTCTTCCCAAATATGATCAAATTGACCCAGATTGAAAGAGAAACTAGCCTGATCTTCCAAGTAGCGACTCACCTCTTCAAAGTCATCAGTATGTTTAGGAAAGGTTGAATCGTCAAACGCCAAGTCAGCTAAAATGGCTACTGGTTCATTGGATTTAGGGTTACGTTGCGTCATCAGCCAAGTATAAAAAGATTTTCTCATACTTTCTCCTAACTGATTAATTCTGTTCCGAACTGATCTTGTTTGATTTTTTTAGCTTTCATCAAACCACCCAAGGCTTTTTTAAATTGCCCCTTTGAAATACCAAAGGTTGCCTTTATATCTGCTGGTGATGATTTATCGTTCAAAGTCATAAAACCACCGTTGCTTTCTAGATAGGTCAAAATCATTTGAGCATCATTTTCAAGCATCTCAAAAGAACGTGGTTTCAAAGACAAATTCAGGGTACGATCGACCTCACGAAAACCAATCACACGGGCTTCAAGGACTTGACCCAAACGTGGCTCAGCATAACGTTCTGACGGATGGATGAAGCCAAGCATGTTATTTTCTGGTAGGTAAACAAAGGTTCCTGAGAGCTTGAGACGATAGGCGATAGCTGGCCATTTTTGATTTTGCATATTGTCATAGGCAGGCCCAGCCATACGTTGAAAGACTTCAGGTTCAGCAGGAAGCCCCCAAATACGGTCTTTTTTATCGACGTCTAGTTTGATGTAGAGTTTATCACCCTTCTTAGGCCAAAGCTCTTTGAGTTCCGGCAGCACATCAAGAGAGACGACAATTTCCTTATCTGGGATTCCCACATCCACAAAGACACCTAAATCCTTACGAACCTCAGTGACTTCTCCCCAATCATAAGAATCACGAGTTGCCTTAATTTCCTTTTGTGTCAAACGTGATTTCTGCTTGCTGTCAGTGTAGGCAAAGCCTGTTACCATGTCACCAATCGCATGATTTCCTTCATTTTTAGCCAAAGCAAAGGTCACGCCATCCTTTTGGACAAAGTAAAAGCGATCATTTTCATCAGTTACTAAGGCAGTAATGATGGTTCCAAGTAGTGTATTCATATTTTTCCTCAAAAAGAGAGCCGGACAAGGAAGCTAACATAGTCCATGCTTTTTTGCTTCTGTCCCACTCTCCTTATTTTTCTATTGATTAAACAGTAAGGAGTTCTTTTTCCTTTTCTGCTGTCATGCTGTCGATTTTCTTAACAGCATCGTCTGTTGCTTTTTGGATATCCTTTTCAAGACCTTTCAATTGGTCCTCTGTGATTTCCTTGTCTTTTTCTTGCTTTTTAGCTTCATCCATAGCATCACGACGGATGTTACGGATAGCGATTTTAGCATTTTCACCAACTTTTTTAACTTCTTTAGCCAATTCCTTACGAGTTTCTTCTGTAAGTGCTGGGATAACCAAGCGCACAACAGAACCATCGTTTGCTGGGTTGATACCAAGGTCAGATTCGTTGATGGCACGTTCGATATCAGCGATTGATCCTTTATCAAATGGTGAAATCAAAAGAACACGTGCTTCAGGAACAGTGATTGAAGCCAATTGATTAAGAGGCGTTGGGGCGCCATAATATTCGACTGTGATGCGGTCAAGAAGTGACGCATTGGCACGACCTGCACGGATTGAACCAAATTCGCGAGCCAATGACTCATGTGAGTGGGCGAAGCGTTCTTTAGCTTTTTCAATAATTGCGTTTGACATAATTTCTCTCTTTCTTACTTGTGTGCGTCTGCTTTATTTGAAACGGTAGTTCCGATGTGTTCACCTAGAATAACACGTTTAATATTACCTGGTTCATTCATGTTGAAGACTACGAGGTCAATGTCGTTATCCATTGACAAGGTAGAGGCTGTTGCGTCCATAATTTTAAGACCACGTTTGATAACTTCCACATGGGTCAATTCATCAAATTTAACCGCATCAGCATTCTTACGTGGGTCATCATTGTAGACACCATCCACACCATTTTTCGCCATAAGAATAGCGTCAGCCTCAATTTCAGCGGCACGGAGGGCTGCTGTGGTATCAGTTGAGAAGTATGGAGAACCGATACCTGCTGCGAAGATAACGATACGTCCTTTTTCAAGGTGACGAAGGGCACGACCTCGGATATAGGGTTCAGCCACAGATTTCATATCAATAGCCGTTTGAACACGTGTGTCAACACCAAGTTGTTTCAAACTGTCTGCCATAACAAGGGCATTCATAACTGTTCCAAGCATCCCCGTATAGTCCGCTTGAACACGATCCATTCCTGCTTCGGCTGCAGGTTCGCCACGCCAAAGGTTACCACCACCGATAACCAAGGCGATTTGAACACCTGATTCTGCGACTTCTGCTATTTCTTTAGCCATTGTCTGTACGGTTGGAAGATCAATCCCAACACCACGTTCACCAGCCAAAGCTTCACCTGAAAGTTTAATGAGGACACGTTTGTATTTTGGTTCTACCATGATTTCTCCCTATTAACTATGTTGTTTTTCTGATTGTATTCTTGGCTCAGATTTATCATTCCTAATCCGTAAATGACCATCTTTTTAAGAAGGAGATTAAGCTCTTACAAGCTCTTTCCAGATTGACAAATGGTCTCTTTATGACAAAGCGAACACTAAATCTTCATCCTTACTATTTTATCATAAATTAGGGTTTTCACCTAGTCAAATATTTTAAAATATCCTTACAAGATGACTGTAAAAGTGATGGTGTCATCTTTGTAGGAGGCAAAGAGACGCCCTTTAAATAATTTGACCATACTTTGAGCCATGGATAGACCTATACCGAAACCTTTATTTTCCTTGTTATTATGGGATTCTTCGATACGATAGAAGCGTTCAAAAAACTTACTATAATCGACTGCCTTACCATCCTTATAGGTATTCGACACTTCCAGGCGAGCCCGTTTACGAGTTCTTCCGACTTGACGAAGCCTTACCGTAACCGTCCCTTCTGGGTCACAATACTTGTTTGCATTATCAACCAGAAGAGTTACAAGTTCAAAGAGAGATTTTTCCTCTGCCTTAACATGGATGTCTGGAGAAATATCCATAAGGAAGGATTTCCCGTCACGAACAACTGGTCCCTTAAAGTCCTCTGCTGCATCCTCAGTAACATACGAAAAATCCACATCTTGAAGAACGATATCAGGATGCTCCTCAAGCCGAGATAAGGCCACAAGCGAATTGATTAGAGTGGTCAATCGTGCCACCTGGTCGTTAGTAGACTTGGTCCATTCGTTTTCCCCAGTCATGAGTTCCTGTAGCTCCGTGTTGGCAGAAATAATGGCCAATGGGGTCTTCAATTCATGACCTGCATTTGTGATAAAACGCCGTTGCTTTTCATAGTTTCGAATGAAGGGGCGAATGACGATTCCAGACAAAGCACTGACAATAACGACAAAAAAGATGAAGCCAAACAGTGATAAAAGGATACAAAGACTCATTAAAGCTTGGGAAGAATTATAATAAGAAGACGTGTCCAAAAAGACTACCAAAACCTTATTTTTACTGACCTTACTTACTTGATAGCTAAGATTGATGTTTTTTTCTCGAATCGTTCCTAGATTATTGGTCAAACGGCTAACTGTCAGGGCATAGCTAGCCGCTTCCTCGTCGTTTATTAGGGCCGTATGGCTGGTATCCTGGCTGACAACCTTATCACCCGATAAGGTCACACTGAAAAATCGAAAACTGTCTGAAGGAATCTCATGTCCTTGATTGGTCTCAATTTTTGTGGTTTTCCCAAAGCTACCATTATTTTCCGAAAGGGTGTTGAGTACCTTGCTAATTTCCTGCTCCGTCTGAAAAGACCTCACGGTATTGATGATTCCCACCATAAAGACCAAGATAAAGAGGATGGCCAAGGAAGCAATCGTAATAAATTGCAGGCGTAATCGTCTAAACATGGCCTACTCCTCTCTCATTAGCTCAAGACAAAAGTCGCCATCCTTTTCGCCCAAAATGCTAATATCAGCCTTAATAGCTTGCAATTTCTGGCGCAGATAGGAAATATAAACCCAGACAATTGATTCATCAACGTCATCTTCATCAGCCCAGATGGTTTTAAAGAGGTGCTCAGTGCTTAACTTCTTGGTAGGATTGTGCATGAAATAAGCCATTAACTTGGTCTCACGACTTGAAAGGCGAATACTATTACCAGCCACTAACTCTTGATCCTCTTGGTCCAAACAAACCGAGCCAAGCGTCAATACTTTTGTCGTAAAAGTCTCACTAAAACGGCGCTCCAATGAACGCAAACGAGCCAAAAGTTCCTTTAGGGACATGGGCTTGGTCAAGTAGTCATCCGCACCAGCATCAAGTCCCGTCACACGGTCATCAATTTCGGCCATGGCCGTCAACATAATAACATGCGTGGTATTCCCAGTTGAGCGAATTTCTCTTAGGGCTTCAATACCTGTTTTGATGGGCATCATGATATCCATGATCATCACTTGATAGGCATTCTCGGCAGCCAAATCCACTGCTTCTTGCCCATTAAAGGCCTGATCCACTTCGTACCCCTGATGTTCAAGAGCTGCTTTATAAACCCTGGAAAGAGCCTCCTCATCCTCTGCTAATAGAATTTTCAGAGCCATTTTAGTCCCCTCCTTCTTGAATTAAGTTACGAATGGTCTGCATGGTCAAATCACATGAAGCCAATTCATCTGCACAACGCTTAAGCTCACGGGTAATCATTTCAGGATTCTTGATGTCATGCTTGTACTTCATCTGATGTTCCAGACTGGCCCAGGAATCCTGAGCGATGGTCCGAAGCTGAACCTCCACAAAATAAGTACCTTTCTCATTTCCTAGCACATCTGGAAAGTCTGTTTCTATTTCCAAAATGAGGTGATAAGAACGATAACCGTTAGGCTTGGCATTTGAAATATAATCCTTCTCATTGTGGACCGTGACACCAGGAATAGCCTTTATCACTTCGATAGTTTTGTAAATATCATCAACAAAGCCACAAACGATACGGATTCCAATACTGTCACGAATTTCCTTGAGGGCAGACTGGCTAGTCTCAGGCAAATTCTTCCTACGACACTTTTCACGCATGGAGTCACTTTCCTTAATCCGTGAAATAAAATGTTCATAGAGTTTAAAGCCTGTTTCTTTTTTGCTCGCAATATTAGCCGCAATAATAGGGTCAGTTATTTCTTGTAAAATGTTGGGGAGATACTGAGCATATTCCCCATAAATACTTGGAGTTGACATAAAAACCTCCTCTAATAGCGTTTCTTCATTATAGCATAGATAGGCTTAAAAATAAGGAATGAGCCTAATAGAGCTGGCATTGTGACTATGAAAAAAATCCAGCCGAAGCCAGATTCATTTTGTATCTCTAAGTTTTCCTTCCACCGGACTATTCTTCAAGAGATTTGACAAAAGGCCAGTTGCCCAGTTTGTGTTTTTCATAGGTCAAAACCTTGTAACCACATAGCTTATAGCCATTCTTCTCATAAAAAGGTACATTATAGTCACGGTTAGTAATCAAGCCAAGACTACGGCCTCCTGTGCTACGCACAAAGGGTTCAACACCTTCAAGTAAGAAGCGGCTTCCGATTCCCTTTCTTTGAAAATCAGGAGTTACCGCCAACATCATCAGGTACCAGTCGTATTCTGCAGAATCTTCCAAATGTCTCTCTGATTCTTCGACAAAGTTAAAATATTTAAACAACTTGGTAATACTGATGAAACGGAACAGCTTGGTCGCTCCATTTTGCAAATAGTTAAGCATGGAAACCGTCTGATGCTGCAAAATAGCTACCGCAACAATGCGACCATCCTGTTCGGCTACCAAGCAAGAATCCATCTTTATTGCCAAACGCACTAACATTTCCTGCAAGGCTAAGACAAATTCCTTGTACTGCTCAGGTTTCTTTAAATTACTGGCAATCATTGAGAGATAGGGATAATCTTCAAAGGCATCTGCACATACTTGTGCAACTTCCTGAACTTCATCTTGTCTTGCTTGACGATATTGCATGACGGGTCTCCTAATCTATCTGTTTTTTCTCAGTATAACATAAAACGCACGACCTATAGTCATACGTTTTATGAAAATTTGTTAAATATTATAATTTTGTAAGAAAATCCTAGGCAACTTCTTCGGTAAACTGACTATTATAAAGATCAGCGTAGAAACCATCTGCCGCCATAAGGTCAGCATGATTACCCTGTTCAATAATATTACCATCTTTCATCACAAGGATAAGGTCAGCATTTCGAATGGTTGACAAACGGTGGGCAATGACAAAGGAAGTACGACCTTCCATAAGCTTGTCCATAGCTTTTTGAATCAATTCTTCAGTACGTGTATCAACTGATGATGTTGCCTCGTCCAAGATAAGGAGAGAGGCATCTTTAAGAAGGGCACGGGCAATGGTCAAAAGCTGTTTCTGACCAACTGAAAGTGTAACCGAGTCATCCAAATAAGTATCATAACCTTTTGGAAGCGTGGTGATGAAGTGGTGAACACCGACAGCCTTGGCCGCAGCAATAACTTGCTCGTCAGAAATATTTTCTTGATTGTAAATCAAATTATCTCGAATAGTACCTTCAAAGAGCCAAGTGTCTTGAAGCACCATAGAAAATTGATCATGGACAGTTTCACGTTTCATATCATTAGTATCCACACCATCAATAGTGATACGACCTTGGTCGATGTTATAGAACTTCATGAGCAGGTTAACAATGGTTGTCTTACCAGCACCCGTTGGACCAACAATAGCAATCTTTTGTCCAGGTTTTGCGACTGCTGAAAAATCATGAATGATAGTCTTTTCAGGCGTATACCCAAAGGAAACATGGTCAAAGACAACTTGACCCTTAGTATCTGTCAACTCAGCTGTCTTGGCTGACTCGTCATCCATATCTTTTTCTTCCAAAAATTCAAAGATACGCCCAATAGCTGCAGTTGCTGATTGGAGTTGTGTAATCCCTTGCGCAATTTGAGAAAGAGGTTGTGAGAAGATACGAACATAGGTCATGAAGGCTACCACATCACCAATAGTCAAGCTACCATCAATAACCTTAATAGCTCCCACAAGACAGACCATAACGTAACCAAAGTTCCCAATGAAAATCATAAGTGGCATCATAATACCTGAGATAAATTGAGACTGCCACATCGACTTATAAAGTTTATCGTTTAGGGCCTTGAATGCCTTACTGCTCTCTTCAGTGGCATTATAGCTCGTTACAACAGCTTGACCAGTGTAGATTTCTTCGATATATCCATTAATGTTAGCCAAATTTTCTTGTTGACGTTTGAAAAGGGGTTGTGAGAAACCCATGATGAAGGCTACTAGAACAAATCCTATCAAGACAGAACCAATGGCAGTGAAAGTCATAGTGACATTTGAGTAAAACATCATAATAATGGCTGCGACCAAGAGAACACTTGAAGTAATTAGGGTACCCAGTCCTTGACTGAGCGATTGCCCCAAAAGGTCAACGTCATTGGTCACACGAGAGAGGGTGTCCCCTTGAGAGTGACTGTCAAAATAATTAAGAGGTACACTGTTGATTTTCTTTTGGATAGCGGTACGGAAACGTTGTGAAAAGCGTTGTGTAACCGTCGCAACCGTAAAGCTTTGCAAATAACCAACAATGGCTGAGATAGCATAGAGAACAGCCAAGGTTAAAGCAATGCTGCCCACCTTGGCTAAGTCAATACCGGGAATAATTCCCATCTTAGTTGGCGTAATCCCATCAGTAATAAGATTGGTGATTTCTTTTAATTTATCAGGTCCAATAACTGTAATGACCGCTGAAATAATAGCTCCAAAAATCGCTAAGACAAAGGGAATTTGGAAGCCTTTAATATAGGGTTTTAAGCGTTTATAGGACGATGTTTTTGGCTTATTTTCCATTTTCTAACTCCTCCTTAGACAATTGTGAATAGGCAATTTCTTGGTAGACTTCATTATTAGCCAAGAGTTCCTTGTGGGTTCCTTGACCAACAACCTTACCTTGGTCAAGCACCAAGATTTGATCGGCATCCATAATGGTAGAGATACGTTGAGCAACAATCAACTTGGTCATATCTTGTGTTTTTTCAGCTAATTCTTGACGCAGTTTACGGTCTGTCTTATAGTCCAAAGCTGAGAAGGAATCGTCAAAAATCAAGATTTCAGGCTTACGAGCCAAGGCACGCGCAATAGCCAAACGTTGTTTTTGACCACCTGAGAAATTAGACCCAGCTTGAGCCACTTCTGCCCTAAGTTGACCTTCTTTATTTTCAACAAAGTCTTTTCCTTGAGCCAATTCGAGAGCATCCCAAATCTTAGCATCATCAAGGGGACTATTATTGCTGGTTCCCATCGTCATATTTGACGTGATATTTCCCGAGAAAAGCACAGCCTTTTGCGGAATATAACCGATAATATTGTGCAAGGTGTCATGGTCATACTGACGTACATCTACACCATCAACCTTGATAGTCCCTTGCGTGGCATCGTAAAAACGTGGGATAAGGTTGACAAGCGTTGATTTACCAGAACCAGTCGAACCAATGAAGGCAACCGTATCCCCCTTCTTAGCTTTGAAGCTAACATGCTCCAAAACAGGCTCTGACGTTTTAGAATAACGGAAGGAAACATCATCGAATGCGACAGTACCGACTTCTTTAGGCTTTTCAGAGTTATTTTCAGGGTAAGAAACTGAAGATTGGGTATCTAAAACTTCATTGATACGTCCAGCTGCTACAAGAGCACGTGGAAGAAGGAAGAAGACAACAATCATCATCATGAATCCCATAACAACCTGCATGGCATAAGAGGAGTAAACCACCATATCTGAGAAGAGATGGATTTTATCTTCCATGGCACCAGCAATCTTAGTTGGATCTGTTGGAATCTTAACATCTTCAATCAAATGCGCACCAATCCAATAAATAGCTAAGGTTAAACCACTGGATACAGCTGTCATAACTGGTGTTAGTAAGGCAAAAGAGCGTCCGATAAAAAGATTATTTCGAGTCAAGGCTATATTGGCATCTTCAAATTTATCCTCTTGATAACTTTCGGCGTTATAGGCACGCACCACACGAAGCCCAGTAAGAGATTCACGTGTCACGCTATTGAGTTTATCTGTCAGAGTTTGAATCAAGCGTTGTTTAGGCATAACCATGATTAAAAGGAAAAGCAAGAGAATGGCAATCACCGCCACAGCAACGAGCAAGGCTAGGAGCCAATTTCCATTTTTATCTGCAATCTTAGTAATCGCCCAGATTGCCATGATTGGCCCTTGTGTAACAACCTGTAACCCCATGGTAAGCACCATCTGCAACTGGGTAATATCATTTGTCGTACGGGTCAAAAGACTAGGTATGGAGAATTTCTTAATCTCAGCATCCGAAAAATCAAGAACCTGATGGAAAATATCATCTCGAAGACGAGTAGTGAAACTTGCCGCTGTTCTGGCAGCTAGAAATCCAACTGCTACAGAGGCCATAAAGCCCGCAAAGGACATCAAAAGCATTCGCATCCCTGGGACATCCGTATTCCAGGCGAAAATATCTGATGCTTTAGTCCCCTTGGTTGATAAGAGGGTTGTGATGTCAGACATATAGTCTGGAATTTTCAAGTTTAGATAGACGTTCAAGCAAACAAAAACCACAGCTAAGACAATCATACTTAACTCTTTTGCCGTCAAACGTTTAAATATTTTAAACATAAGTTACTCCTTATTTTTCTCTAAATTCTTGCGAATTTGATGAAAGACTCGAAAAGCCGTCTCGGCATCTTCTTTTGATATACCTTCTAACAACTGCTCATGAATGGCCTCTCGGAAATGTTCGACATCTTGGGCCTTCTTTTTGCCCAAGTCTGTCAGATGTACATACTTGTAGCGTTTGTCCTTATCTGATGTCACCAATTCAACGAAACCATTTTTCTCCATCCGTTTGACCAGATTACTAGCCACCGATTTAGAGATACATAGTCTTTTCTCAATGTCTTTAATAAAAATTTCCTTATCTTGGTTGTCAGACAAATACTTGACAGCAAAACCTTGAGGACCAGCTAGATGCTCAACACCATGCGCTTTACCTAGCTCTTGCACGCGAGATTCCATGGTATTGATGAACTCTCTAAATTCACTAAAGGGATCTTTTCCATGCATTGCATCTTCCTCCTTAAATAATTCTCATGGAAACTATTTTAGTTCTCATGAGAATTATTGTCAAGAATAAAGTTCCTATGAGAACTAAAAAAGAGTGAGGTAGGAATTTTTAGTGTCTACTCTCACTCTGCAACTGTAATTTGTCTCTCTTAGAATCTATTTCAAGTATCTTTTAGATAATAATACCCTCTAAATGATCCAATTCATGTTGAATAATTTGGGCCGGCATACCAGAAAAACTTAACTGTTTAGGCATCCATTGTTCATCTAAATAGGCCACCTCAACTGATTCATAACGTCTAGTTGGACGACTTCCCTCTAAAGACAAACAAGACTCCTCGGTTTGAAATGGCGAAGACTTGCTTACCAAAACAGGATTAAACATAACCAGATTGACAAAACCAATATTGACGATGATAACACGCTTTTTAACCCCAATCATATTGGCTGCCATACCCACACAAGCATCTTTGTGAAATTCCAGTGTATCACGCAAATCCTTAGCCAAATAGAGGTCCTCTTTAGTCGCTTCTGTCGATTTTTGTCCTAGAAAAAAGACATCCTTTACGATAGGTTTTATCATCTCTTTGCTCCTTCATCATTTCTTATTTATACTCTGACATCATATGTTCTTCTATTATCTATGTCTAAGGTTTTTATTTTCAGACATAATGACATCAACCTATTATATCAAAAATGGCGGACCTCTAGGAAAGCAGACGAAAAAAGAAACCCTCAGGCTTCTTTTCATCGTTCTTTCTTCACTCTATATAAATAAGCACTAAAAGCTAAAAAACTAATCGCTGAAACACTCATTGCCATTTTAGCTACTGGAGTATAACCATAGGTCAATACAACACGATGCTTGCCTGGTGGTAAAACTAAATTAGTCGGGTTCTTTTCATTAGACAAGTAAGTTGTTGCTGGTTTTCCATCTATCGTCACTTCCTGACCCTTGTAGTAGAAAACAGGCAGTGACAAAACTTTCTCAGCTTGAGAATTATTAGTCACCTTGATCGACAGCTCATTAGGAAATTGCTTGATAGCTGACTCCATTTCCTGATTACCAAGGAAAAGGTGTTTATCAAAGACAAACTTAAAGGGAACTTCTTTATTGGTATAATCGCCGTTGATATTTTTGTAAGTTCCCTTAGCCAGCATTTCTTTCGTAACTTTTGTATTACTTGGCAATATGTTCTTGACTTTAGTCATCTTATCTTGAACAGTAACAATCTGAAACATATTCAGGCAAATACCACTCAGGACAAGTACCGTCGTAGCTTTTAGAGAAATAGTCTTTAAGATATTAGCCAGGGCTAAGCTGAAAAATAGCAGAGCCAAACTCCATAATCTCCAAGGAAATTGAAGATTGGACACCGGGCTTTCCTGCAATAACTGCCAAGGAAAATTCTTCAAGGTTAAAAAGGCTAAAGCAAGAGATATAAAAAGGTAAATTCTAGCTTCCCTATCCTTCACCAAACACTTAGCAAAGGCTAGACTTAACACTAAACCAACAAAATAAAGAAGATTAACTGATGGGGTCCCTAAATCACTACTTACAATAAGCCCCCAGGTATCTGACAAACTCAAAGCCGTTTTGGCTAGAAAAGGCTTAAATGTCGTTCGCAAAGTCACATACCTAAATTGCTCTATCATGGGCACAAAATAGGCCAGAGACATTCCCAAAGTTACTAGAGTAGCCTTAAGAAAGCCCAGTAACCGCTCTTTCTTAGAGTCCCAAATGCAAAAACTGGTTACCACTGCTAAGAAAATCAAAACAGAGGCTAAGACGACCGATAAAACATGGGAATAGACAAGGCCAAGCATCCCAAGGGTCAAGACCCACCATTTTTTGTAATCTCCAAAAGTTAGCAAACGCACACCTACAAAAACTAGGGGTAGAAAAATCATCGCCAGCGTTTCGCCAACCGCTGCCCTATAGTAGGAATTATGCAAGAAATAACCCGAAAAGAGATAGAAGGTAGAAAATATCAGCACCTGCTTATCAGAATACCTCAATAAACGTAAGCCATAAAAACTAAGCAAACAGGTTGCAAAGCGAACAAGAAACTGAAAACTCATCCAAGCTACAAAAATAGATTGTGTCAACTTATATACTAGGAAGATTGGATAGTAGGTCAACCAAGGATAAAAGGTATTTATTAACTGGCCAGTGCCTCCATTGGTCGTAAAATTGATAGGACTCTTCCAAATGGTGTCTAGAGACAAAAGACGGTTAATATGAAAAACCACATCATCGCCATAAAGCTTATCTCTAAAAAAGAACATTGGCAAAATTGACACGAAACTTATCAAAAAACTCAGTACAAGGACTGCCCAATTACTAGAGTTCTTTTCTCTTTTCCCAAAGGGACTTTGTTCAATAATCACAATTCTTCCTCTCGTATTAAATCATAAAATTAGCTATAAAAAGAGATTCTTTGCTCCCTCATTATACCAAAAATCTAGCAGGAAACTTTTTACCTCTTTAAAAGATCACGTTCCTGACAACCAGACAGACTATCCACTACAGCTTGAGCCACCTGCCATACCCTTTCAAAACAAAAAAGAAACCCGCAGGCTTCTTTTCTTATTTTATCGAGAGGCTTATTAATCAGGTCAGGTCTGCTAATTAAACAATACCTTGAGCTGACATTGCATCTGCAACTTTAAGGAATCCAGCGATGTTGGCACCAACAACAAGGTTACCTTCATGACCAAATTCTTTAGCAGCTGCTGCAGCATTTTCGTAGATACCTTTCATGATATCGTAGAGTTTAGCATCAACTTCTTCGAATGTCCATTGTGTACGTTGGCTATCTTGTGCCATTTCAAGAGCTGATACAGCAACACCACCAGCGTTAGCAGCTTTGGCAGGACCAAATGATACACCAGCTTTAAGGAAGACATCAATAGCTCCCAAAGTTGAAGGCATGTTAGCACCTTCTGAAACAGCAAGAACGCCATTTGCTACAAGTGTTTCTGCATCTGTTTCATCCAATTCGTTTTGAGTTGCACATGGGAAAGCCAAGTCAGCTTTGATAGACCAAACTGTCTTTTCACCACCAGCAGGTGTGTAAGTTGCATTTGGACGAGCTTCTGCATATTTCACGATACGTTCACGTTTAACTTCTTTGATTTCTTTCAACAAGTCAACGTCGATTCCGTCTGGATCATAAACAAAACCAGATGAATCAGAACATGTCACAGCTTTAGCACCTAGGCTTTGCAATTTTTCAATAGCGTAGATGGCAACGTTACCAGCACCTGAAACAACTGCTGTCTTACCGTTAAAGTTTTCACCACGTGCATTAAGCATTTGTTCTGCAAAGTAAACAGCACCGTAACCAGTTGCTTCTGTACGAGCAAGTGAACCACCCCAGTTCAAACCTTTACCAGTAAGAACACCTGTGTATTCGTTACGAAGACGTTTGTATTGGCCATAGAGGTAACCAATTTCACGTCCACCAACACCGATATCACCTGCAGGTACGTCTGTATCTGCACCGATGTGTTTGCTCAATTCAGTCATGAAGCTTTGGCAGAAACGCATGATTTCGTTATCTGATTTACCTTTAGGATCAAAGTTTGATCCACCTTTACCACCACCGATTGGTTGACCAGTCAATGAGTTTTTAAAGATTTGTTCGAAACCAAGGAATTTAATGATTGATTGGTTTACTGATGGGTGGAAACGAAGACCACCTTTGTAAGGACCAATAGCTGATGAGAATTGTACACGGAAACCACGGTTTACTTGTACTTGACCTTTATCATCAACCCATGGTACACGGAATGAAACGATACGTTCTGGTTCAACCAAACGTTCCAAAAGGTTTTCTTCAATATACTTAGGATATTTATCGAAGACAGGGACAAGTGAATCGAAAACTTCTTCAACTGCTTGAAGGAACTCAGCCTCGTGTCTGTTTTGAGCTTTCACTTTTTCAAAAACGCTAGCAACGTATTCTTTACCTGTTGTCATATCAATGTTTCCTTTCAAATAATTACCTTAGTAATTTAATTACATGAATAGTATAAATTTTCAGAATCTTCTTGTCAAGTATTTTTTTTTATTTTTTTGATTTGTATGTTAGATTTTATGACATCAATTCAATTTTATCTATTTTAAGTCTTTTCTAAAACCTTATCAATTCAGCAATGTAAGCGCATTAGCTTTTTTCAGCTTTTTCTTGGAAAAAATTTTGCCTTTTTTGAAATTTTCATGCTATATTGGACGTGAAAAGCAATTTAGTAATTTTACTATTTTCTATTTACAAAGACTTTGAGCTATGCTACTATTAATTTAGTAATTTTACTATATTTCAAATAAAGGATTATTCTTATGAAAAGAAAACAGCTATCAGGAAAGCGTATTGGGATTGTGTTTGGAACTTTCGCTCCAATGCACATTGGGCATGTTGACCTCATCACCAAAGCCAAACGCTATAACGACAATGTTCTAGTAATCGTTAGTGGCAGTAATGGTCAGGAAGATCGTGGAACACGCGCAGGCCTATCACTCAACCGACGCTTTCGTTACGTTCGTGAAGTATTTTATGATGACGAACTTGTTGTCGTAGATAAATTAGATGAAGAAGGGATGCCTGCCTACCCTGAGGGCTGGATTCCATGGGTTAAGCATGTTAAAGAGCTTATCGCGAAAAATACCGATACCCCTGAAAAAATCACCTTTTATGTTGGTGAGCCCGAGTATGTGGCTGAACTCAATGAACACTATCCCCAAGCTCAGGTAGAGCTCATCGAACGTTCTATTATAGACATCTCTGCTACCGAGATTCGTGATAACCCTATGGAAAATTGGCGATTTATCACTAAGCCTTTCCGTCGTCATTTTACACGAAAAGTCCTGGTTGTCGGATCTGCTAGCGGTGGAAAAACTACCCTAGTGAAAGATTTGGCTCGTACATACAATGCTCCCTGTTCTCTGGAATATGCCCGTGAGTATCAAGAAAAGTATAATGTTCGTGATGATGAATTGGATACCAATGACTATATTCACCTCTTGACCGACCAATATGCACAGACCGCTGATATCATTGATAAGGGGCAACACTCAGGTCTTATCTTTGCAGATACCAATTCAACGGTGACAAAGGTTTATATTGACTACTATTTGAAGGAGAGTATTTCTCAAGAAGAATTTGACACCTTGGACCGCCTCTATCAAGTCACTCAAGCTCGCGAAAAATGGGATTTGATTTTTGTCATTCTACCAAAGTCAAACTATGTTGATGATGGTTTTCGCGATATGACCATGGCTGACCATCATACACGTGACTGGTTTACCAAACATCTTTTAGACCTACTGTCACCATTTAAAGACAAAATCGTTATTTTAGGGGATAATAGTGACAGTGATAGTTTTTTTGCAGACAACTACCATTTTGCCAAAAAGGCAATCAAGGAACGGTTGCATATTGAAGTTTAGATGACCTCTTCAAGAAATCATCTCTCAACTTAGCATCAAAGACAAGGAGGAAAAAACATGTCAAAAACCTTTGAAAATTCTGGTAGTGAAAAGGACTTCTTGAAAATCTACCAACAAGAAGAAATGGATAAGTATGTCAGACCCTCAGTAACTGTAGACTCAGTCATCTTCCGCTATTATGAGGGAAGCGTTCAAACCTTACTTATCAAGCGAAAAAACCATCCCTTCTTGGGAAAATATGCGCTTAGTGGGGGCTTCGTCCAAGAACAAGAAGATCTCAATATAGCTGTTTGTCGCGAAGTTCTTGAAGAAACATCGGTTCAACTCAATCCAGAACATATTGAACAACTCATCACCGTTGGGACACCTTATCGTGACCCTCGAATGTGGACAATTTCAGTAGCCTATCTCTGTTTTATGTCTTACGATGACCACCAAGTAGAAAAGGCTGAAGATGATGCCGCATCGACCCATTGGCTAGACATTGCGATGATAAATGGCCAGTTACAACTGATTGACGGTGACAAGCAACTGACTCAAGATGACCTTGCTTTCGACCATTGGGATATTCTGTTGACTGCCATGAAACGCATTAAGGGACGATTAGAATATCATCCAACCATACTCAGCATCATGCCTGATGAAAACACCTTAACCACCTACCGTCAGCTTTTTGGGACTTTTAACGAGGATTATCTCAAAATGGATTCCACAAATTTCTTGCGTCGCTTTAAACATATTTTTCAAAAAACAGGCCGCCAGATGGCAACGAGAACCAAAAAAGCTGCCACTTATTCCTATAAAATCTAGACTCCTTAAAGAGGGTCTTTGTTTGACAATTCGACTCTCACATAGTAGTATTAAGAAAAATTAAAAAGAGGTATCGTATGAAAAGTTTTACATTGATTAGCGGAATCCTCATAACCCTCTTGGGTGTCTTTTTCTTCGCTAATCCTACCAATCTTCTGGCCATCGTCGGTTGGCTTTTTGCTCTAGTGATGTTAGTATCAGGTGTATCAAGCCTCATGGTCTATTTCAAACGAGATAATGAGAAGCGTTCCTTTATTCAACTTCTTCAAAGTATTATTTCAATCATTTTTGGTATTATTTTGCTTTCAACATCAGCATGGGTACTCTCAGGTGTTGCCGTAACTATCATCGCTTGGTGGTTGCTGGTCTCAGCCTTTACTCAGGGTTTTCACGCCTATCGCCAACGTCAGTTTGGCTTTTCAGGTCAACCTGCCCTGTCAATTGCCTTGATTTGCCTCGTCTTTGGACTACTGCTCTTTAGCGCACCATTTTTCTCAGCCTTTCTGATTGGGCGCTTGGTAGCTTCATTGATTATTTTTGCAGGTGTCTCTGTTCTCTCCTTTTCATTCCGCTTGTGGTAGGATAGAACCATTCACTAGATAAACATAAAAAAGCCTTGCATCTGCAGGGCTTTTGTCATACTTTGATTACTAAAGAACTTAGCCTTCTAGCTCACTCAAATACTCATAGCGTTCATATTTTTCAAGCAAGCTTTCATTAGTGGCATCCAAGTCACGTTGAAGGCTGGCTAGCTGTCCATAATCGCTTGCATTTTCGAGCATGGCTGCTTCAATCTCTTCGATTTTAGCTTCAAGCTCGGCAATTTCATCTTCAATAGTCGCCCACTCTTGTTTTTCAAAGTAACTCATGCGTTTTTTGTCTTCTTTGACTTTTTCAACCTTAACGCTAGCTTGTGCTTTTTCCTTTTCAAGAAGGGCCGATTGCTCTTGTAAGAAGGCTTTTTCATCAAGGTAGTCCGTATAATTGCCAAAGAACTCACGCACGCCGCCATCTTCAAAGGCTAGAATCTTGTTTGCTACCTTGTCCAAGAAATAGCGGTCGTGACTTACGGTAACGACAGGGCCACCAAAACCATTAAGGAAGTTTTCCAAAACCGTCAAAGTTGCAATGTCCAGGTCGTTTGTCGGCTCATCCAAGAGCAGAACATTGGGCTTTTCAATCAAAATCTTAAGTAGATAAAGACGTTTCTTTTCCCCACCAGAGAGCTTAGCAATCTGTGTTCCATGGGTAGAACGAGGAAAAAGGAATTGCTCCAAGAGCTCGGTGATACTGGTTGTTCCAACTGTTGTCTTGACTTCATCCGCCACTTCTTGCAAGTAGTTAATGACACGCTTGCTCTCATCCATGTCCTTAATTTGCTGTGAGAAATAACCAATACGTACCGTCTCACCAATATCTAGGACACCAGCTGTAGGCACAAGATCACCATTAATGAGATTGAGCAAGGTCGATTTCCCGACACCGTTATCACCAACAATACCGATACGATCACGATTTTGCATGATAAGGTTGAAATCACTGAGAATTTGCTTGCCAGCTTCATAAGCAAAATCGACATGCTCGAAGTTAACCACCTTCTTACCAATACGGCTAGTCTCAAAGTTAATTTCAAGATCGTCATTATTGACCGTTTGGTGAACCTCACCCTTTAGATCCTTAAAACGATTGATACGAGCTTGTTGTTTGGTAGCACGAGCTTGTGGTTGCGTTCGCATCCAGGCCAACTCCTGCTTATAGAGTTGCTTTTTCTTGTGTAGAGCTGCTGCATCACGCTCATCTTGTTCAGCCTTGAGTCGCACGTAATCTTGATAATTTCCTTGGTACTCAATCAGATTAGCCTGGTCTAGCTCAAAGATGCGTGTTGCCACATTATCTAAGAAATAACGGTCATGGGTAATGAAAAGCACGGTTTTTTTAGACGACTTGAGAAAATTTGTCAACCAGGCAATGGTATCAATATCCAAATGGTTGGTTGGTTCGTCCAAAAGCAAAAGATCAGCATCATTCAAGAGAACCTGAGCTAACTGAACACGACGTCGAAGCCCCCCTGAGAGGTCACCAACCTTTTGCGAGAGGTCTGAAAGACCAAGCTTAGACAATACTGTCTTAACTTCGCTTTCAATAGACCAAGCATCCAGACTATCCATCTCAGCCATAACCTTCTCCAAGCGAGCCTGATTATCCTCAGAATAATCCGCCATAAGCGTTTCATACTCACGAATCAAGGCCATCTCACGAAGGTCCGATGACAAGACCGTATCAAGAACTGTCTTGCTATCATCAAATTCTGGCTCCTGAGTCAAATAAGCTATCTTGTAGCCATTAGCCTTGGTGAAAGGTGACACATCACCATCAAAGCCAATACGCTCAGACACAACATCTAACAAGGTTGTCTTACCTGTCCCATTGACACCAATAATCCCAATACGATCCAAATCATGGATAATGAATGAAATCTCTTTAAAAACCGTCTTATCTCCAACGGACTTGGTTAATTTTTCAACAATAAAATCTGACATCTTACCTCCTTTTTACAAATAACACCGCTACGGATCTTACGCATGCTCTGTAGCGGTGTGTCATTTTTATAACGTCTAAAGGCTCACTTCATAGCTTGAACAAAGGCCATAATGGCTTCCTTGTCATTAGCTAGATTCCCATCAACAATAGTATTTTCAATAGCTTTGAGTGCACGACCAAGGTCCGGTCCAGGTTCGAAACCCAGCTCTTTCATCAGCATACCGCCATTTACAACAATTTCGTGCTTATCATGGATGAGCAACTGACCATCCAACTCAGCAATACGCTCATAATCGACTGTCAAGCCCTGAGCTTGTCTCAAACCTTCAGCTTCCTCTAGGAGTTCCTTACCATAGTGATAAACATCTTGCTTGGTCACAGCTCTCTCCATACGGAATTTGAAAATCTCAACCAAAGATTGTACTGTCTTCTGGAAATTCACAGAGGTCTTCCATTTTTTAAGGAAAGAGCGTGGATTGTCATGCTTGAGAGCCAAAAGCGTTGCTGCCCAGGCCTGCTCAGAACTTGTAAATCTAAATCCTTCAGCATAATCTGCCACAAAAGACTGCCATTTCTTAGCTGTCTCTTGAAAATCTGGAAGGTACTGATAGGCCTTAGTCTCTAGAAGAGCCTTGATTCCTTTCTTCCAATGTGGGGCCAAAAGTAGCTTATCAAACTCGATGAAACTTCGCTCAATCGAAATCTTTTCCAAAAGCGGAGCATGGCTGGTCATCGCCTCAAAAGTCTTTTCTTCGATATCAAAGTCTAAACTTGCCGCAAAACGTAACCCACGCATGATGCGAAGGGCATCCTCGTTAAAGCGTTCCTCAGCCTTACCAACAGCCCTCAAAACACGGTTGTCCAAGTCAGCAAGACCATTGAACTTGTCGATAACCTCAGCATTTTCATTAAGAGCAAAAGCATTGACTGTAAAATCACGACGCTTAAGATCCTCTTCCAATGAACGCACAAAGGACACACTGGACGGACGACGGTAATCTACATAGACATCCTCTGTTCGGAAGGTCGTCACCTCATATTCACCGCCATTTTCCAAAACCAAGACCGTCCCATGCTCAATACCAATGTCTACCGTACGCTCGAAAATCTGCTTGGTTTCCTCAGGGTAAGAAGACGATGCAATGTCCACGTCATGGATGGGACGATTGAGAAGAACATCACGAACAGATCCTCCAACAAAGTAAGCCTCAAATCCAGCAGCCTTAATTTTCTCTAATATTGGTAAAGCCTCCTGAAACTCAGAAGGCAAATAACTTAATCTCATAGTAAATGTTCCAAACCATAAACAAGCTGGTCACGTTTAACCACTTCTTTAATCCCAAGATTAACACCACCCATAAAGGAAATACGGTCGTAAGAGTCGTGACGCAAGGTCAAGCCTTCTCCTTGGGCACCAAAGATGACCTCTTGGTGAGCCACAAGACCTGGCAAACGCACACTGTGAATACGGAAGCCATCAAACTCCGCACCACGTGCCCCAGCAAGTGTTTCCACCTCATCTTCAGCTCCTTGACGTTTAGGTTCACGAACTTCACGAATAAGTTCAGCCGTTTTCACTGCTGTCCCTGAAGGGGCATCCTTCTTCTTATCGTGGTGAAGCTCAATGATTTCAAGGTCTGGGAAGTATTTGCTGGCTTCTGCCGCAAACTTCATCAGAAGGATGGCACCAATAGCAAAGTTTGGAGCAATCAAGCCACCAATTGACTTGTCTTTAGAAAGGGCTGTCAAGTCCTGAATCTGTGCTTCTGTAAATCCTGTCGTACCCACAACTGGTGCAAAACCATTTTCCAAAGCAAAATGGGTATTTTCATAGGCAACAGCTGGCATGGTGAAATCCACCCAGACATCAGCGTCAAAGCCAACCAAATCCGCCTTATCTGTGAAGACAGGAACACCGTCCACTTCTTTTTCTGTCGCAAATGGGTCAAGCAAGGCAGCCAAGGTCAATTCATCATCTCCCTTGACCATATCAACCGCAGTTGAACCCATTCTTCCTTTAAATCCAGCAACAATAACTTTAATAGACATATCATTTTTCCTCTCTATTGATCATAGTCGTAGACAATCCCCATTCAAAATGGATTGTTCTTTATTTGGTGAACTTAGGTGTCAAGCCTAGAACTAACGCTCCCTCTCCCAAATGGGTAGCAATCACGGCACAGAGGGACACCACTGTTGAAACCTTAACACCTTGGGCTTCAAGCTGTTCTTTAAAATCCTCTGCCTTTTCAGGAACATTGGTATGCAAAATGCTGAGCTCCATGTTTTGATTGTCCTCAGCTAGGGCAACCAAACGCTTCACAGCTTTCTTCTCTGTACGCACCTTTTCAAAAACAACGATTTTTCCTTCATCATTAAAATTCAAAATAGGTTTGATAGACAAAAGATTTCCTAAAATCGCCGAACCATTGGACAAACGTCCTCCCTTAACCAAATGGTTAAGGTCATCCACGAGAATATAAGCTGTTGTTTGTGCAATTTGCTCATCTAGTTTCTTCAAGATATTGTCAAAAGACATCTCTTGAGCTGACCAATGCAAAACGTTTCTCACCATGGCACCCATAGGAGTTGCCGTTATTTTAGTATCAGGAAAAGCAATTTTCAACTTGGCATGATCTTCAATCAAAAATTGACTGTTGGCCCAAAAACCAGAAATGCCTGAAGAAAGGAAAAGCCCAATGACATGGGTGTAACCTTTATCCTCTAACTCCATCAGTAGGTTATCCAAATCAGCCAGATTAGGTTGCGACGTCTTGAGCAGTTCTTCTGAGTTCGCCATTTGCTCATAAAACTGTTTCAAGTCCAGGTTTTTTCCTTCAACAAAAGGCTGACCCTCAATGATGACCGGAATATCTAAAATATATACATCAGCATGTCCCTGAATATCAGCAGGGAGATTAACCGACGAATCCGTAATAACTGCAAGAGACATCTTAGAACTCCAAGTTGATACCTGGGCGATCCAAGGCAATCTCAGTGACTTCATAAGTCAAACGTTGAAGCGTATCCAACAAAGGGGCTGCCAAAGCCTCAGCTTCTTCTTGTGAAAAGTCTTTAGGTTCATTGACGATACGGTTTTGAATATGATCCATTTGAGAGACAATCCCTGAGATAACAAACTCATCACGGACAATCATAAATTGCAAAACAGCAACAACCGACGTGTTGTTAGCTTCTTCATCTTTATTGTGCAACTGGAAAGTTACCTCAACATTAGTTTTAGGAACACCATTTTCTTTTTCCCACTCATGGTTACGAACATCATAGTGGTAACGGTTAACGAATACTTTTTCGCGAATTAAATCCATTAGTCATTATTCTCCTTGATACAATTACTCTTTATTATAGCATAAATATGGTTTTTGATGGAAATATTATTGACAGAAAAATGAGTTTTTTAATGAGTTTTTAACACTATAATTCGGGAGTAACTGACAAATGAAAATAAAGACGAGAGTAGGGCAAAACTTGAATGAACGAGTAAAAAACTAAAAGAGGGCCCTCTCAACAATAAGAGAACCCTTTAAACAAGCACTAACATTCCTTTAATGAACGTTTCTGTTGTCCATTTTCGTCAAAATTATCAGGAGCTAACCAGTTCTCAAAGCGCTCTTTTAGTGCAGGCCACTCACTGTCAATAATAGAGAACCAGTCCGTATCACGGCTACGTCCCTTATAGATAGCATGGTTACGGAAACGCCCTTCGAAGGTGAAACCTAGTCGCTGTGCTGCATTGGCGGAAGGACGGTTGAGACTGTCACATTTCCATTCATAGCGACGGTAGTTTAGCACGTCAAAAACATAGGTCATCACTAAATATTGGGCTTCGGTAGCTGCTCGCGTTTTTTGTAAGGCTGGAGCCAAAATGACCCGTCCCATCTCTACACTCCGATTTTTAGGCGTAATAGCCATGAGTGAGAAAGTGCCCAGAACCTTTCCTGAGGCCTTATCTCTAATGGCAAAGAAATAAGGATTAGAAGACTGCTCATAGTCTTCCAAACACTGGCGTACTGCTTCTTCAGAGTCAAAAGGATCCGCATACATATAGGTCCAGTCAGAAAGAATCCGATTGGTAAAGTAAAAGTCAAGAATATCCTCGTAGTGTTCTGCTACTGTCAAATGTTCAACACTACAATAGCGACCGTCCAAGAGTGTGATATCCGGCATCTTCCCAGGGCTGGCATCCGCTAAGCTTGGTCCGACTTCTTGTTGGTACTGATTCAAAGGCATAGGTATCTTCCTTTCATAAATAATAAAAGCCTACACAAAAGTGCAGACTTTAGCTGAATTATTTAGCAACTGGGTATACAGATACTTGTTTTTTGTCGCGACCTTTACGTTCGAAACGTACAACACCTTCAACTTTAGCGAAGAGTGTATCGTCACCACCACGGCCTACGTTTACACCTGGATAGATGTGTGTACCGCGTTGACGGTAAAGGATTGATCCACCTGTTACAGTTTGACCATCAGCAGCTTTGGCACCAAGACGTTTAGCTTCTGAATCACGACCATTGGAAGTAGAACCCCCACCTTTTTTGTGGGCGAAAAGTTGCAAGTTTTCAAGAGTTTTCAACATAAGATTGTGTCCTTTCTTAGTGATTAGTCGTTAGCTTACGCGTTGATAGCGTTGATAACAACTTTTGTATAAGGTTGACGGTGACCTTGTTTACGGTGGCTACCTTTTTTAGGTTTGTATTTGAAAGTAACAACTTTCTTTTGTTTACCTTGTTTTTCGATAGTTCCGACAACAGTAGCTCCTTCAACAACTGGAGTACCTACTACAGTTTTATCACCACCGACAAGAACAACTTCGTTAAAAGTTACTTCTGATCCAGCTTCAGCGTTGATTTTTTCAACGTAGATCGCTTGACCTACTTCAACTTTAACTTGTTTTCCACCAGTTTTGATGATTGCGTATGTGCTCATGATGCACCTCCTATTAAAATTTTTAATGTATCTGAGGTTTCCCTCTGTGAAGACTCGCCTAGTACTGCGGGGACGAACCCACTTGCAAACAGTAGTCGTGCGGTTGCACAGGACGTGCATTTAGTCAACGTTTCAATTCTATCATTTTTTTACTCTAATAGCAAGAGAAAAAGTTTTTACTTTTTCTTATTTTGTCAACTTAGATTTAACTACAAAACCAAGCTTCTAATCCACTCTGACACCATGCTTGCCTAAAAAGGTCTTAGCCAAAGCGTTCTCCAAAGCTGCTAGAGAAAGCGTCTTATCGGTTGTTAAAATCTGATAACGCTCAGTCCCTTCAAAATAGAAATGATTCAAAGCTTGATAGCCATTTTTTTCGTAAAATGATAGACGTTTTAGACGTTGAGCTCGATTAGAAACATTAGGATCATCCATGGGCTCAATTGTGAGAACACATGGGCAAACGCCTGCTTCTTTCTTAACTTGTGCCAAAATCTGACTTCCGTATCCCTGAGACTGTTTACTTTCTTCAACCGCAAGAAAGAGTAAGTATACTAGGCTGTCAGTATAGATGGTATAGGTTAAGCCAATAAAAGTTTGCTTATCATAATAAGCCAGAAATTCCTGCCCTTTTTTCAAGCCATTCCAAGACAATTGCCAGAGGGGAAGACGCTCACAAGCAGGAAAAGCCGCTTCATAAAGCGAAGCGACCTGTCTAAACGTTGGTGTAAAAGGGTAAACCTTACGAACCTGAACTGCCATGACCCTAACCAATGACCTTTTGATAATCTTCTGGTGTCGCCACACGAGCATGCTCACGTTGACGGTCAAGAAGATGTCTAAAGAACTCATGGTTGCCCAAGGCTTCATGAAGGGTTTGCTTGAAGTGACCGGCATCCATCGGTGAAAAGATATTGCTTGGCGCTGTATACTCTGAACCATGACTAGTATTCGTAAAGGCAAGGATAAGCATATTATTTTCGAAAGCAGCACGGGTCGCTGACAAGATTTCATTTTGATGGTTAATATCCAAGTAGAAATCAGCTTCTTGATAAAGGCGTTTAACCTGTTCTGTTGTAATGTTAGGATAAAGACTAACATTGCTATATTTAGCCAAATCCATCAAGCGACTTGACATCTCTGTAATAGCCCCGATATGATAGTGCATGGTAGGTACTTCACTAACAATACTTTCCAGATGTTCAACCTGATCGGAATTGGTCAAGATAAGTGCATGGTTTTGGAAATGATTTTGACGTGCAAATGGATACATAAAGCCAAGGAAAGCTACATGAGAAGCCTGCTGGGGACTAATCAATTTTAGCAAATTCGTGTAGGCTGTGTAATCCTGAACAACAATCTTGGTTTGACGGTGATTGCTATCAAGGAGCAAACGCATATTGCCAGGAACTGTGTCTGTAATTGGCTCTTGCCAGAAAAGCACATCTTGGCCAGAATTTGGAAGGTTCATCGTTGTCAAGAAAGGCGTTGACAGTGAGTTATAAAGAATACGACTTAAATCATAACCCGCCTCTTGGAGATAGAAGACTACAAATTCCGACTTATTTTTGAAAATGTAGACTTTTTCCTTCCAATTCAAGATAACATCCTTGGTCAAATGGTTAACAACGATAACTTCCTTGTTGTCTGGCGTGAAATAACTAGTGATAGTCGCTTCTTGTTTAACATTGTACGTTGTCTGAGAAAAACGATAGCCCTTGTTATTATAGCGGTCAGTCACGCGCAAGCGGCCTGACTCATCATACCAGTCCACAGCATTTACCAAACGTTGATGTTCAGGATGCGCATAATGAATATGTCCACGTTTTTTATCAAAACGGAAAATTTCTGCATTACTATTGGTCCCTAAAATTTCCCAGTAATCTGGCACGGGCACTTGATTAAAGTAAAGAGCAGATCCCTGAACCTTATCAAAACCAGTGAAATAAAGGTAGGGCGAGGTTACATCACTAGGTAGAAAGCCATCATCCGAAAGGCAAACCGTTGTATTGGCATAGCCAGCAACGATTAAGGAGTAATGGAGATCCCAACTACCCTGACTATAACTTTCAAATAAATTAATCATGACTAGTCATCTCCTTTACTAAGTTAAGCCACTTCTGCTCAATTTCCTCTGTCAAAAAGCCTTTAGCGATATCATAAGAGACTTGATGAACATGGTCCAAATCTGTGCGGTTAAAGAAGGCTACAATTTTCTCTGCCAAAGCCGCTACAATGGCAGGTTCATCATCTTTTTCGAAACGAGGAATGAGGTAACCATTTTCATTATCTTTAATAAAGGTTTGGTTCCCATAGCGCACGTCAAATCCAATCATACCAAGACCTGAACCAACAGCTTCTAAAAGAGTCAAGCCAAAGCCTTCACTCTTAGAACCTGACAGGTAAAGCTCGTAGGCCTTGTAGACTTCTGTCAACTCCTGATGCCCTTTGAGATGGATGTAATCCTGAGCTTGATTTTCCTCAATAATAGCCTTAAGTTTAGCCTCCTCAGCCCCTGTACCAAAGATATCAAAATTAACTTGTGGCAAGCTCTCCTTAGCCTTAACAACAGCCTTAGCCAACCAGTCCACATGTTTTTCATTGGCCAAACGTGAAGCGGTAATGATAGAGAATGGTTTACGATTGCCATCAGGTTTTCTCAGTTTATCCACACTTCCCACAGGGATGGTTACGATATGAGGCCTAAATGGTGTGTACTTGTTGAACTGATCTAGCATGATATCACGTTGACGATTTGTCGCCGTGATAAAGAAATCGACCTTGTCCGCATTACTAAATTGATACTCGTAATAATTATTCCAAAGAATGGTCTTGTCTGTTACCGCATTCTCACTAAAGTGTTCCGCATGGACCACTACCCCAAGTTTGGCAGGTTTGGCATTACGGAAAACGGCTTGCCCTGTACCAGTTGCACGGTCCAAGATGACAATATCTTTGTCCGTGAGGCCAAGTTGAGACATAAAATAAGCGATAAACTCGTGCTTAGAAGACAAAATCTTATCTGAAAAACGGAAGATACTATCCTTTCCATCAACGATTTCGTCATAGGCAACACTACCATCTTCATTGAAGAAACGACGTTGGTAAAGATGAGCCTTGTTGTCCACTGGTGTGTAATACTCTGTGAACATCTTGGTGTAAGAGTAAAAATCTTTACGAATCAAGCAACCACGAGAAACCTTTTCCACACGGTGAACAATCTCTTCACCCTCTTTACGCAAGTATGCCGCATAAAAAATGTCCTCTTTAGCACAGAAGAGCTTCACTACCTTACCATTAATTTCACGACGTGTAATATCATAAGGAATTTCATTTTCCAAATCCTTGACGGTATAGGTCGTTGGGGCAATCTTAAGGTCTGTAAAATAGCTATAGAGCCAGATGACATCTTCGTCCGCAAAACCCATGTTACGGGTCAAATCAGACAGGTTGTCCTGCAAGAACATATCCATAAAGACAAACTTAGCCTTGATACCAGTGTTTTTAAAAATGGTAGAACGGTAGGCCTGAGCATATTCGACACCACTTGACGCCCAACCAATTCCTAAATTGATGTTATAAACAGTCATGTATTTTCCTTTCTAGGTAAAATGCAACATCGATATTATTTCTTTATTTGATACAGCTGATGCTAATAAAATCTAAGCAGTCACTATATACTTTGGGACTAGAGCAAGTCATCAATAAGTGTGTCTACTTCGTCTTGTGCCTCTTCGATAGGTGTGATTTCAGTCACCATAATTCCTGCAACCGCCCGTTCAACCAAGGCGTCAACATCCATACGACGCTCATATTGTTCAACGTTTTTGATTTTTGGATTGGTCTTTGGACGGTCCGGTGCAAAGATGGTACAGCAATCTTCGAAAGGTTGAATAGAAATGTCGAAGGTATCAATTTTTTGTGCCAAATCAATGATTTCCAACTTATCCATAGTCACAACTGGGCGAATCACTGGCGTACAGGTGACAGCATTAATGGCCTGCATAGACTCCATAGTCTGACTGGCAACCTGACCAAGACTTTCTCCATTGATAATTACAAGACCACGTCGTTCCTCACGAATGCGGTCAGTAATACGCATCATAAAACGACGAGTCAAAGTCATCAAATAAGCCTCTGGTGCTTTTTCCTTGATTTCCTCTTGAATTTCAGTAAAGGGTACTTCAATGAACTGGATATTGCCACCAAACTTAGTCAACTTACGGGTCAAATCTTGAGCCTTTTTCAGTGCACCAGGACTGGTGTATGGAGGACTTGCAAAATGGACAGCCTCAATATCCACACCACGTTTAAGGGCTAGATAACCTGCAACAGGCGAATCAATCCCACCTGAAAGCATGAGCATGCCTTTCCCAGCTGTCCCTACAGGTAATCCACCTGCACCCTTAATTTCCTCATGAGAAATATAGGCAGCCTCCGCACGAATCTCTACCTTAAGATTAACATCTGGACCCTTCATTTGTGCTTTAATATCAGGCAATACATCAAATACAGCATTTCCTAAAGTAAGGTTGAGCTCACGACTGTCGAGAACAAAGTCGTGGTCACTACGTTTAGCCGTCACCTTAAAGGTAAGTCCATCATGATAAAGCCCAGTCATAATGTCTTGAACAGCTTTTTTCAATACTTCGACATTTTTTTCACATTTGTAAACAGGACTAAAGGCCTGAATCCCGAAAATCTGTTTCAAAGACTCTGCGACTGGTTCGTAGTCTGTGCCATTTAGATAGATGTGTCCACGGTCACGGTCAAAAGTCACTTTCACTTCTGGATAGATGGATAGGACATCCTTGATATTATTTTTAAGTTTATTGATGAAACGCATGCGGTTTTTGCCCTTGGTTGACAATTCCCCGTAGCGCACCATAATTTCTGAATACGTTAGTGTCATTCCTTTTCCTTTTGAACTTGAATTTAGTTTTATTTAATCGTTTTATCTCACTTTTTGTGTCTTAGCGTAGACCTGCTTGAAAATCGTGAGAAATTGTTCAACCTGTCCCATATCATTGTCATCATCGAGACTGATACGAACGGCAGTTTGGGCCAACTTACTTGGTACACCCATAGAAATGAGGGTTCCTGCTGGCTTACCGGCTTTTGAGGAGCAGGCTGATGTCGTTGAAATATAGATTTGATGTTCCTCAAAAGCATGGACAACAACTTCACCACGAACTCCCTTGATGCCAAAGGTCAAAATATTGGGAGCAAAGTTATCACCTTCACCTGAGAAGAGAGTAATGTCCTCATACTTCGACAATTCGTCAAAGATAACTTTTTTCATCTTGGCAATTTTAGGCAGAGACAAGGCCTCTTTATCAGTGACTAAGCGCAAGGCCTTAGCCATACTTGCAATCCCGGCAACATTTTCAGTCGTTGAACGAAGGTCTTTTTCTTGACCTCCACCTGTTAAGAGAGGCGTAATCTTTTTGCCAGCTTTTTTGTAGACAAAACCGACACCACGAACGGCATGGAACTTATGACCAGAAAAGGTCGCAAAGTCTACACGGTCAGTTAAATAAGACGATACAGGAACTTTACCAATAGCCTGAACAGCATCCACATGGAAAGAAATCGTTGGCTCATTAGCTAGAAGATCTGAAATCGCTTGAATGGGTTGGATAGATCCAATTTCATTATTAACAGCCATCACTGAAACCAAGATGGTATCAGGGCGTAACAGTTGAGCAAGAGCTTCTACATCCACGAACCCTTGAGCATTAACTGGCGCATAGGACACTTGAAAACCATGCTCAGAAAGCCATTTGGCAGACTCTTTGACAGCAGGATGCTCAATGTCAGATACGATGACATGTTTACCGTAGGGTTCTTTTTCAAAAGCTACGCCCTTGATGACCCAGTTGTCTCCTTCGGTTCCACCAGACGTAAAGAAAATCTCATCGGCTGATTTTCCAATGAGGTCCGCAACTTGCTTACGAGAAGCCTCCAAAATACGTGTCGCAGATGTTCCTAATTGGTGCAAGCTAGAAGGATTCCCAAAAATTTTCGTTGCCGCTTCTTGATAGGTTCTAAGAGCCTCTGGATAGGGCATGGTTGTGGCTGAATTATCAAAATAAATCATGTTTTTTCCTCGATTAATAGTTACTCCCTATTATAGCATAATTTTTTTAGCATTTTTTGCGAGAAAATCATATAATAGAGAGTACGAAATAATTTTTAAGGAGAGCATCATGTCTGAAAATTACTCACGCCGTAACCATACGTCCAATGAAGAAAGCAAATCTTCCCCTAAAGTGACTGAACACGTTTCTAAAGGCTTCACTGCCTTCCAAAAAGTCCTTACTGCTGTCGGGACCATTTTGTCAATCATCGTAGCGTCTATCACTATTATGAATTTCACATCTTCTAATAAAGATAAGGATACATCTGATTCTTCAGCAAATCAATCAACTGTAGTCATTAAAGAAGGTAACAATAAGACCCAAGATTCAAGCGCTGCCTCATCTAGCTATGGTAATGCGACTGACTCAGAAACAGAAACAAGCAGCCAAGCTGGTAATAACACTTATTCTTCATCAGCAGATACAACAACTGGTGGAAATACAACTACTTCTTCATCAGCAGCCACTGCAGACACAACTACTGGCAATGCGACAACTGGTGGTGCAACAACTGGTGGCGCTGCTTCCAACTAAGACATTTGAAAGGCTAGGAGTTTCCTGCCTTTTTCTATAATCCTATGAACTATACAGAAACCATAAATTTCATTCACTCTTTTAAGGGTAATGGTCGTCGTCCCAAGCTTGAGCGTATGTGCTGGCTTTTGGAGCAAACTGGAAATCCTCAAATGCACTATCCAACAGTCCATATCGTCGGAACCAACGGTAAGGGATCAACAACCAGTTACTTACAACATATCCTAAGTAAGGCAGGCTATCAAGTCGGAACCTTTACTTCTCCTTACATTACTCGATTTAACGAGCGTATTAGTATTAATGGCACAGAGATTCCTGATAAGGACCTGATTGCTATTGTTGAGAAAGCTCAAATTTTTCTCAATAATTTAGAACATAACACTGATTTTGACCGACCAACGGAATTTGAGTTGGTCACCCTACTCATGTTTCTCTACTTTGATTTGAAACAGGTTGATATTGCTATCATCGAAGCCGGAATTGGTGGCCGTCTTGATTCGACCAATGTGCTTTCACCAGAGCTTGTCATCTGTACTTCGATTGGCTTTGACCACACTGAAACTTTAGGTAATAGTCTTGAGGAAATTGCTGAGCATAAAGCTGGTGTCATGCAAAAAAATACCCCTACCTTACTAGGTCGTGTTCCTGAAGAAGTTGAACAGCTCTTTAGACAAAAATCACATGAATTTAAGGCTCCTTTGGCTGTTATTGATAGGGAAATCCAGCTCATTCATGCGTCCAATCAAACTCTTCAAGTTTCTTATGGTAAGTGGCAGAGTTCAAAACTTAAGCTCTCCATGCTAGGACAGCATCAAGAAAATAATGCTGGTTTAGCCGTCACTGCTGCCCATCTCTTGACTCAAATATTTCCTAAGATTAACGATAAGAGTATCCAAGAAGGCATCGAAGAGACGCATTGGCCTGGTCGCAGTGAGTGGATTGGAAATAACATTTACCTAGATGGCGCCCATAATCCTCAAGGTATTGCCAGTTTAAAACAGGTACTAAAAGATAACTTCGCCAATCGTAAGGTCCACATCCTCTTTGCAGGACTTAGGCGGAAGCCTCTAGCAGACTTACTAGAGGAGCTGAAAGCTTATGATATAACGGTAACTAGCTTTGACTTTTTTGAAGCACTGCCCTTGGATGACTATCCTCAACACTTCAAACAGGCGACCGACTATAAAGACTGGCTAATCCAAGCTGATTCAGCGAGTCCTGATGATTTATTTGTCATTACTGGGTCCCTTTACTTTATCTCAGAAGTCAGAAATTATTTGATTAACGAAAAAAAGGCCTAATGCCTTTTTTTATTTAGACAAGTTATTTGCTACACACAAAGTGTGGGCTGCTATTTGAACACAAAGAAAAGCCTGAAACTCTTGGTATTCAGACCTCACTTATTTATCTCATCGTTACAAATTCTTCTGAACCAGTTGGATGAATGGTTTCCATAGCCAAAAAGGCTATGGAAATTCGCAAGGGACTTCCTTGCGATCACTTTCAATTGAGGCCATTCAGCCACAAAGAAAAGCCTATCCATTTAGGTAGACAGACTTCACCTTTTTATCTCATCGTTACAAATTCTTCTGAACCGGTTGGATGAATGGCAACCGTATTATCAAAATCAGCCTTAGTTGCTCCCATCTTAATAGCCACAGAGAAGCCTTGAATCATCTCGTCGACACCGTAGCCAATGCCATGAAGACCGATGATTTTTTCATCCTTACCAAGTGTTACTAATTTCATAGTTGACAGCTGACGATTATCTCCAAGAGCTGTATACATTGGAGTGAAACTAGATTTATAGACCTTGATATTCTCCGAACCATATTTAGCAATTGCTTTTTCCTCAGTCAAACCAACAGAACCAATGACTGGGTGGCTAAAGACCACAGTAGCAACATCTGTATAATCAAGCTTAGCATCAGCTTTATTGTTGAAGAGTCGCTCTGACAATTGACGCCCCGCCTTGATTGCAACTGGCGTCAAATCTAGTTTACCAGTCACATCACCAAGGGCGTAGATACCAGGAACTGATGTATTTTCAAAGGCGTCTGAATAAATGTTACCTCGTTCAGTCAACTCAACGCCCGTCTTTTCAAGACCAAAGCCAGAGGTATTGGCCGCACGACCAATAGCCCAAATGAGGCAATCAACAGTTACTGTTTCTCCATTGTCAAAGCTAATGGTCAAAGAATCGTCAGCATTTTTCACTACTTCTGTAGCATTAGCATGCGTGTGAAGGGTCGGACCTGATTTAGCCATCTCATCGACTAAGACATTGATAATATCCTTGTCAAAGGTACGTAATGGGCGATCCTTACGCACAAAGAGATGCGTATCACTGCCAAGAGCATTGAGAACACCAGCAACCTCAACGGCGATATAGCCACCACCGATAACAGCTGTACGTTTTGGTACCTCATCTAACTCAAAGAAACCATCTGAAGTAATCCCATATTCACTACCTGGAATATTTGGATAAAGGGCATGTCCACCTGTTGCAATAAGGATATGTGGCGCTGTATAACGCTCCCCAGCTACTTCAACTGTATGAGGATCAACAAATTTTGCATACTCGTATACACGTTCAACGCCATTACTATCAAAACCACGCTCATAAGAACCATGGATACGGTCGATATAAGCCTGACGATTGGCCTTAAGGGTCGCAAAATCAAACTTATTAAGCGTCACATCAAAGCCATATTCACCCGCATAGCGGTGAAGAGTCTCAGCAACCTGAGCACCATACCACATGACCTTTTTAGGTACACAGCCCACATTGACGCAGGTACCGCCGACCTCTTTTCCTTCAAAAAGAATAACCTTAGCGCCGTGCATAGCAGCACGATTAGCACTGGCAATCCCGCCAGAGCCACCACCGATGACAATATAATCGTATTCTTTTACCATAATTTACCTCTTATATTTCTTTATGGAGCATATGAGCTTCTAGATAAGCCTTGTAAGCCATTTCTGATTTTACTTTATCATAAATTAAATATCCTGACAAAAATCCGCTACGACACAAAAAAACAACCCCGTACTCAACGAGATTGTTTAATCATATCTTATTTATCAAGTGGTTTGCGGAGGAATCCGAAAAGGATACCTGATACCACAGCACCAATCAAGATGAAGAGAAGGTAGAGAAGGGCATTTGAAGTGAGGGCAATAACGAAGATACCTCCGTGTGGTGCCATCAATTTGATTCCTGCCATACCTACAAGAGCACCTGTAAGAGCTGAACCGACGATAAAGCTTGGGATAGCGCGTGCTGGGTCAGCTGCACCGAATGGAATCGCACCTTCAGTGATGAATGAAAGTCCCATAACGATGTTTGTCAAACCAGAATCACGTTCTTCTTGTGAGAATTTATCTTTGAACAATACGGTTGCTACAAAGACTGCCAAAGGAGGAACCATACCAGCTGCCATAACTGCTGCCATAACAACTGAACCACCTGAAGTTACAGTTTCAGCAAGAGTACCTGTAGCAAAAACATAAGCAGCTTTGTTGACTGGTCCACCCATGTCTACCGCCATCATACCACCGACAAGAAGACCAAGGAGTACTGCTGAGCTTCCTGACAAGCTTGACAAGAAGTTATTAAGTCCAGTATTGATTGCTGCCATTGGGATATTCACTGCTAGCATGGCAAATCCTGTGAGGGCCACTCCAAGGAGAGGCATCAATAAGATTGATTTTGCACCTTCGAGTGCACGTGGAACCTTAATGTATTTTTTCAACAAAAGTACAATTCCACCAGCTAAGAAACCACCTACCAATGCTCCAAGAAATCCTGATGACACTTGATGAGAAGAAATCTTATCAACTGCTTCTTTCGCTGCATTTTCATCTAAACCTGCAACTTTTGCATAGACTACAATATTTCCATAAGCAAGACCTGCTTTCGCAATAGCCCCAGCTGCAAAACCGGCAATCAAACCTGGTTTCTCAGCAATTGAATAGGCAATATATCCTGCAAGAATAGGCAACATGAAACTGAAAGCAATATCACCAATTGATTTAAAGAGAGCTGGAAGTTCATTGTAACTACCCAAATGTGACAATTGGTCTTTAGGAACACCCATGATTTGGTCAAGCAAGAAGGCAAGGGCAATCATGATACCACCACCGATAACGAATGGGAGCATTTGTGATACCCCACTCATCAAGTGTTTATAGAAGGCACCACCGAGGCTCAATTTCTCACTTGATTCTTGAGTAGCTCCAGCATTTTCGGCATGGAAGACTTCAGCCTTACCATCCAAGATATTTTGGATTAATTCTTGAGGTTGACGAATACCTGCAGCGACTGGTTTAGAAAGCAATTTTTTACCATCAAAACGTGCTGTTTCAACTGCCTTGTCTGCCGCTACGATAACACCTACAGCCTTACTGATTTCTTCAGCAGTCAATGGTGTTCCGACACCTGAAGCACCGTTAGTTTCAACACGAACATTGACTCCCATTTCTTCACCTGTTTTAATCAGTGATTCTTCAGCCATGTAAGTGTGAGCAATACCAGTTGTACAAGCTGTTACGGCTACGATAAGTGGTTTGTCGCTTGAAGCTGCTTCCTTAACAGCTTGTGCTTTCTTAGCTTCCTCAGCCTGTGCTTCTTCTTCACCAGTATTAAAAGCAGCAATCACTTCATCTGGAGAAGTCACCTTACGCAAACGATCTGCAAAACCATCTTGCATGAGGTATTTTGACAATTCAGCAAGAGCTGCCAAGTGAGTGTCGTTTGCTCCCTCTGGAGCTGCAATCATAAAGAAGAGGTCGGTAGGTTGACCATCAAGTGATTCGTAATCTACACCTTTATTAGATTTAGCAAAAAGTACCGTTGCTTCCTTTACTGCAGCATTTTTGCTGTGTGGCATAGCGATTCCATCACCCAAACCAGTTGATGTTTGTGCTTCACGAGCCATAATACCTGCTTTGAAAACATCAAAGTCGGTCACAACACCATTGTCAACCAGGCTGTTAATCATTTCATCGATAGCAGCTTCTTTTGTAGTTGCTTGAAGGTCAAGCAACATTACTTTTTTGTTCAGTAAATCCTGAATTTTCATAGTTTTTCTACCTCTACTTTATTGTATGTTTCTTTAATAAATTCAATTGTCGCCAAGTCATCTGAGAAGGCTGTAGACGTACCACAAGCCACTCCCCATTTAAGCGCCTCAATTGGGTCCCCTGATTTAACAAACTCACCAGTGAAACCAGCAACCATTGAGTCACCCGCACCAACAGAGTTTTTAACTGTCCCCTTAATTGGTTTGGCAAAGTAAGCAGCCTCTGGTGTAACAAGGAGTGCCCCATCACCTGCCATTGAGATGATAACATTCTGCGCCCCCTTAGCCAGGATTTCACGTGCATATTTTTCAACATCAGAAATACCATTAAGTTTGACATTGAAAATAGCTTCAAGCTCATGATTATTTGGTTTAACCAAGAGTGGTTGGTGAGCCAATGAATCAAGAAGCGTTTGTCCCTCAAAGTCACAAACCACCTGAGCACCAGTTTCACGAACCAGTGGAATCAATTTGTTATAGACCTTGTTTCCAAGATTGCTTGGTGCAGAACCAGCAAAGACAACCACATCATCTGCAGTGATACTTGAAAGGATTGCCTCCAATTCAGCCAACTGTTCTTCTGTGATAATTGGACCCGTTCCATTAATTTCAGTTTCTTGATCGGCCTTAATTTTAACGTTGATACGTGTATCTTGGTCGACGGCTACAAACTTAGTTTTAATACCTTCAGCATCCAAACCATCTGTTACAAAACGGCCTGTAAAACCACCGATGAAGCCCGTAGCGGTATTATCAATGCCTAAACGTTGTAGAATACGACTAACGTTAATCCCCTTACCACCAGCGAATTTATCATCACTGTCCATACGGTTAACTTCACCAATCTCTACCTTATCGATACGAACAATGAAGTCAATAGATGGATTCAGCGTTACAGTATAAATCATACTTCAATAACCCTCGTTTTCTCTTTTAATTCTTTCAGGAGCTCTTCTTCCGAAGCATTTGTGATTATAGTGACCTTCTCAACCTCCGCTACCTTTGCATAGGTAATCTGACCAAGTTTCGAAGCATCGGCTAGAACGTAAGCTTTTCGTGCATTAGCAATCACTGTCCGTTTAATGACTGCCTCCTCCATGTCGGGTGTTGTAAAATAATTGGCATCAACACCATTAGCGCCAATAAAGGCACAGTCAAAATTCAGTTGTCTGATTTGCTCCTGAGCAGTGCTCCCTATGGAAGCATCTGTAGAGTGCTTAACCTTCCCACCAATAATTCTGGTGCTAATACCAAAATCTACCAGCTTAACTGCATGATGGATAGAATTAGTCACAACCGTCACCTGACGATTGAGCAAATGAGGAATCAACAGTTCATTCGTTGTACTAGCCTCAAGAAAGACGACATCACCTTCCTTAATTAAATCAGCAGCATAGCTAGCTAATTGTGACTTTTCTTGAACATTTCTGATGGCTTTCTGACTGTTGGCAATTTCTTCCTTCAGACCTCGAAGGCTTTCAGCACCACCATGAACACGTTTCAGTTGACCATCTGCCGCCAACTCATCCAAATCACGACGAATCGTTGACTCAGAAGTATCACTTAATAAAACGGTCAAATTTTCTAAAGTGACAAAACCATCTTGTTTCAATTGAGACAAGATAATCTGCTTACGTTCAGACTTTATCATAATCTCTCCTTCTGCAATCGTTTACATGTTCTATTATACAAAATTTTTAATACTTGTCAACAAAAACGGTCATAAAAGTTCAAAATATTCCATATACACTCACTATTCTATCAAAATGACGCATTCTACTAAGAATCGTCACACATTTCAACTAGGTAGACATTGCTTAACCTGACAAAACAAAAAAGCCTTGCGGCTTTCTTGTCCTATTTGGCATAGTCAATCGCACGGAATTCACGAATGACAGTAACCTTAATATTTCCTGGATAATCCAAGTTCTTCTCAATTTGTTCACGTACCTTGTGAGACAAGATAGTGACCTCATCATCTGAAATTTTATTTGGATGAACCATGATACGAATTTCACGACCTGCTTGAATGGCAAAGCTAGTTTGCACACCCTCAAAGCTTGATGCAATTTCTTCCAAATCACGAAGACGTTTGACATAATTCTCAACAGACTCATTACGAGCACCTGGACGTGCAGAACTCAATGCGTCCGCAGCAGCTACTAGGACCGCAATAACACTTTCTGGTTCCACATCTCCATGGTGACTGGCAATAGCGTTAACAACCACTGGATGTTCTTTATATTTACGGGCGAACTCAGCACCAATTTCTACGTGACTACCTTCAACTTCTTTGTCAATAGCTTTCCCCATATCATGGAGGAAACCAGCACGACGAGCAAGGGCAACATTTTCACCCAATTCGCCCGCCATAATCCCAGCCAATTTACCAACTTCAACCGAGTGACGAAGAACATTTTGACCATATGATGTACGGAACTGCAAACGTCCCATAATCTTGATCAAGTCAGGATGAAGATTCATGGCACCAATTTCATAAGCCGCTTCTTCACCATATTCACGAATACGATTATCCATTTCCTGGCGATTCTTCTCAACCAACTCCTCAATACGAGCTGGATGAATACGACCGTCTTTAATCAAAGCTTCAAGAGTCATGCGTGCAATCTCACGACGAACTGGATCAAAGCCAGAAAGAACAACTACTTCTGGCGTGTCATCAATAATGATATCAATACCAGTTAGGCTCTCAAGGGTACGAATGTTACGACCCTCACGTCCAATAATACGGCCTTTCATATTGTCATCTGGGAGATGAACAGTCGTTACTGTTTGCTCAGTAACATAATCTCCAGACAAACGTTGCATGGCTTGCGCTAACAGATTCTTGGCCTTTTTATCAACAGTATCTTTGACCTGTGCTTCTGCATCTTTAATACGTGTTGCAATCTCATGAGTTAAGTTATTCTCAGTCTCTGTTAAGATTACCTCACGCGCTTCTGCAATGGTCATTTGACCAACACGTTCAAGTTCTGCCTGCTTCTCAGCCTCCAACTGAGTCACATTCTCTTCACGCTCATTCAGATGTTTAGATTTGTCAGCAAGACTATGCTCTTTCTTCTCGAGGGCAAGTTCTTTATTTGATAGATTTTCATCCTTACGATCAAGACTAGTGGCACGTTCTGTTAAACGATTTTCCATTTGCTTAAGCTCTTGACGCTCAGATTTAAATTCTTTTTCAATATCTTCTCGATATTTTCTAGCTTCCTCTTTTGCTTCTAGCAAGAACTCTTTGCGTTGAGCCTTGCTATCACGCTCGGCAGTAACACGCAGATGATCTGCATCGTGTTCAGCCTGACTACGAAGGTTGACAGCATCTTGCTCTGCTTTTAGCAAAGTAGTTTCTGCCTGTTCCTTAGCCTTGCTAAGTTTGATAGAAATTGCTAAATATCCAACGACTAAACCAATGAGTGCAAAGACAACTAAAATTATCATGTTTAACATGTCTTTACCTCAACTTTTCTAAGGTTCTCCTAAAGAAAACCGTCTTCTAGTGTACCATATTTACAGCTAATTCTCAAATAAATACTAGAACTTTAAACTGATTTTATGGTATGATAGCTCTATTAGAATAGGGAGGTATTACCATGCCAAAAGACGTAACTGTTGAAAGTTTCGAACTTGATCACACGATTGTAAAGGCACCTTACGTTCGTCTTATTTCAGAAGAAGTCGGACCTAAGGGAGATATTATCACAAACTTTGATATCCGTTTAATTCAACCAAACGAAAACAGTATTGATACCGGAGGTCTTCACACTATCGAACACCTACTTGCTAAACTAATTCGTCAACGTATTGATGGACTCATTGATTGTTCACCATTTGGTTGTCGTACTGGTTTTCACATGATTATGTGGGGCAAACAAGACCCTACAGAAATTGCTAAAGTTATCAAGTCTAGTCTTGAAGCTATTGCAAATGATGTCACTTGGGAAGATGTTCCAGGAACTACCATTGAATCTTGTGGAAACTACAAGGATCACAGCCTTCATTCAGCTAAAGAATGGGCTAAACTTATCCTTGAACAAGGAATCTCAGACCAAGCCTTTGAACGTCATATCGTTTAAAAAACATTGGGACAGATATCCCAATGTTTTTTTAATATTTTCTAAAACGTTGATAACGTGCCTCAATCAAGTCCTCAGTTGACAATTGACTCAATTCTTTCAACTCATCGACAATTGCTGTCTTAACTGCTTCAAGAATTTCACTAGTGAAGTAACCACGTTCTGGAATAATTTTATCAATAATTCCCATATTAAGCAGCTCGCTTGAAGTAATCTTCATTAATTCTGCTGCTTCTTCTGCACGTGAACCATCTTTCCAGAGAATTGTCGCAAAGCCTTCTGGACTCAAAATAGAGTAAATGGTATTTTCCAGCATCCAAACCTTATCAGCCACTGCCAAAGCAAGAGCTCCTCCGGAACCACCTTCACCAATAATAATGGCAATAATTGGAACTTTAAGGTCACTCATCTCCATAAGGTTACGAGCTATCGCCTCACCTTGTCCACGCTCCTCTGCACCAACACCAGGATATGCACCTGCCGTATTGATAAAAGTAACGACTGGACGACCAAACTTTTCAGCCTGCTTCATAAGACGAAGAGCCTTACGATAGCCCTCTGGATGGGGCTGACCAAAGTTTCGACTTAGATTATCTTGTAGGTTCTTACCTTTTTGAATACCCACTACAGTTACGGCTTGGCCATTTAAGCGACCAATACCACCGATAACGGCACCATCATCACGGAAGTTACGATCACCATGCAGTTCGATAAAATCATCAAAAATCCCTTGGGCAAAGTCCAAAGCAGTCAAACGGCCTTGATCACGCGCTTCTTTTAAAATACGTGTTACGTCGCTCATTGAACACCTCCATGGAATGATAAGAGTGTGGCAATAGTATCAGCCAACTCTGTACGTTTGACAATAGCATCAACAAATCCATGTTCTTTAAGGAACTCAGACTTTTGAAAACCATCTGGCAAAGTCTCACGTACAGTATTTTCAATCACTCGACGACCCGCAAAACCAATTAAGGTTTGTGGCTCAGCCAAGATAATATCACCTTCCATAGCAAAACTTGCTGTAACCCCACCAGTTGTCGGATCTGTCAACACAGTTAAGTAAAGAAGACCTGCATTTGAATGACGTTTTACTGCTGCTGAAATCTTAGCCATTTGCATCAAGCTCATGATTCCTTCTTGCATACGGGCACCACCAGATGCTGTAAAGATAACAACTGGCAATTTTTCTTCAATGGCATGCTCAAAAAGTCTTGTGATTTTTTCACCAACTACAGTTCCCATTGATGCCATGATAAAGTGAGAATCCATGATTGCTAAGGCAGTCTTTTGACCCTTGATGGTCGCAACACCAGTCATAACGGCTTCATCAAGTCCTGTTTTTTCCTTGGTTGCTGCCAATTTCTCCATATAGCCTGGAAAATTCAATGGATTTTCAGTTTTAATGCCTGTAAACAGTTCTTGGAAAGAACCTTCATCAACTGTTAAATCCAGACGTTCCTTTGCTGAGATACGGAAAGTATAAGAACAATTTGGACAAATCTTAGCTTGTCCCAGGTCCTTTTGATAAATAGCCTGTTTACATCCAGGACATTTGGCAAAAAGCTCATCTGGAACTTCTGGCACTTGGTGATCAACCCCATTACGTACAGAACGGTTAGGATTGATCCGAATATACTTTTCTTTTCGATCAAATAATCCCATAAGTCCTATTCCTCACGATTCTGATAAGCTGGCAAGAAAGTCTCCATCAAGAAGGAAGTATCATAATCCCCAGCAATAACGCTACGGTCTGAGATCAAATCCAACTGGAAGTCAGCATTAGTCATTACACCATCAATTTCAAGCTCGTAAAGAGCTCGTTGCATCTTCATGAGTGCTTCAAAACGGTTTGCTCCATGAACAATAATCTTGGCAATCATTGAATCATAGTAAGGAGGGATAGTATAGCCAGGATAAACGGCACTATCAACACGAAGTCCAACACCACCACTTGGTAAGTAAAGATTACTAATTTTACCTGGGCTTGGTGCAAAATTAAACTTAGGATTCTCTGCATTGATACGGCACTCAATGGCGTGGCCCTTGATTTTAATATCATCTTGGGTTACAGATAATTTTTCACCCGCAGCTACACAAATTTGTTCTTTGACGATATCCACACCACTCACAAATTCTGTGACTGGGTGCTCAACTTGAACACGGGTATTCATTTCCATGAAGTAGAACTGACCTGTTTTTTCATCAAGAAGAAACTCAATTGTACCCGCATTTTCATAATTAACAGCCTTAGCAGCACGGGCAGCCGCAGACCCAATTTCATGACGAAGGGTTTTACCAATGGCAACTGAAGGTGATTCTTCCAAAACTTTTTGGTTATTACGTTGAAGAGAACAGTCACGCTCACCCAGGTGGACAATGTTACCATAGCTATCTCCCAAAATTTGAACCTCAATGTGACGGGCTGGGTAGATAACTTTTTCGATATACATTGCCCCATTACCAAAGGCAGCCTTAGCCTCTTGGGACGCCGATTCAAAAGCAGGAGCCAACTCTTCCTCTGTGCTGACTTTACGAATTCCCTTACCGCCACCACCAGCAGAGGCTTTAAGCATTACTGGGTAACCAAGGCGATTGGCAACTTCTAAAGCTTCTTCAGCAGTAAAGACTTCACCATCTGAACCAGGAATAACGGGAACATTAGCCTTTATCATCTCTGCACGAGCATTGATTTTATCACCCATCTTGTCCATCACTTCACCTGATGGTCCGATGAACTTGATGTTCATTTCTTCACAGAGAGTAGAAAATTTAGAGTTTTCACTCAAAAATCCAAACCCTGGGTGAATAGCTTGTGCACCTGTTACAATAGCTGCAGACAAGACACGGTTCATATTTAAGTAAGATTCAGTGGATCTCGCTGGTCCAATACAAATAGCTTCATCTGCCAAAATCGTATGAAGAGAATCCTTATCAGCTTCTGAATAGACAGCAACCGTCTGTATTCCCAATTCACGTGCTGCGCGGATAATACGAACGGCAATTTCACCACGATTAGCAATCAATAATTTTTTAAACATAAAACAAGATAACATCAGACATCTTTTGGAAGTCTGTGTTTATTTCCTTTCTATGTGATAGGCCAATATCTAAAGAAAAATCCTTTCCGACTGTCGCCAGAAGGATTTTCACCAAACATTAGCTTCCAATAGCAAAAGTCAAAGTCCCTGATGCAGCCAGTTTACCATCGACTTCAGCCTTAGCTTCGACAACAGCGATTGTTCCACGACGTTTAACAAACTTAGCTGTCATTACAAGTTGATCTCCAGGAACAACTTGTTTTTTAAATTTAACCTTATCCATACCTGCGTAAAAGACTAATTTGCCTTTATTCTCAGGTTTTGACAATTCAAGAACACCAGCAGTTTGCGCGAGTGCTTCCATGATGAGAACACCTGGCATAACTGGATATTGAGGAAAATGTCCATTGAAGAAAGGTTCATTGATAGTTACATTTTTAATAGCTGTGATTTCATCTTCTGAAACTTCTAGAACACGGTCAACCAAAAGCATTGGATAACGGTGAGGTAAAGCTTCACGAATTGCATTAATATCAATCGTCATTTGATGCGTACCAATCCTTTTCCGTAGTCAACAACTTCTTCGTTTGTTACCAAGATTTCAGTGATAACACCATCTTTAGGTGCTGGCACTTCATTCATGACCTTCATTGCTTCAACGATAAGAAGGGTTTGACCTTTCTTAACAGTATCACCAACTGAAATAAAGGCTGGTTTATCAGGAGCTGATGACAAGTAAGCTACACCTACTAGAGGGCTCTCCACCACGTCCCCTTCTGCAGCTGACGCTGGTGCTACAACATCTTCCACTGATGCTGAAGCTGTTTCAACAGCTGGAGCAGGAGCCGCTGCCGGTGCAGCTGGAGCTTGAGGAGCAGGCGCAACCACTTCAACTGTAGGAGCTACAGGAGCTGCCGCCACTGAACTTGTTTGGTTCTTACTCAAGCTCAATTCTTCACCATTATTCTTATATGAGAATTCACGTAAAGTTGAGGCATCAAATTGAGCCAACAAATCTTTAATTTCAGAAATATTCATAGATTAGTCCTCCCAACGTTTGAAGGCAAGAACCGCATTGTGTCCACCAAAACCAAAAGTATTTGAGATGGCATACTTGATATCAGCTTCTTGACCTTCACCGTAGACAACATTCGCTTCAATGTAATCAGACAATTCTTTGGTACCAGCAGTTTTTGGTACATAGCTATGACGAATGGCTTCGATTGTTGCAATCGCTTCAACGGCACCAGCAGCACCAAGCAAGTGTCCTGTAAATGATTTAGTAGATGAAACTGGGACTTCTTTACCAAGTACAGAAACGATGGCACCACTTTCACCTTTCTCATTGGCAGGTGTAGATGTACCATGCGCATTGACATAATCAACATCTTCAGGCTTGATACCAGCTTCATTGATAGCCAATTTAATGGCTTTGGCCGCACCTGAACCGTCTGGTGTTGGTGTTGTCATATGGTAGGCATCACAGTTTGATCCGTAACCAACAATCTCAGCCAAGATATTAGCACCACGTTTTTGCGCATGTTCCAGGCTTTCAATAACGAGAACCCCAGCACCTTCACCCATAACAAAACCATTACGGTCTTTATCAAATGGAATTGAAGAACGTTCTGGATCTTCTGTTGTTGAAAGAGCTGTAAGAGCGTTAAAACCACCAATACCAATCTTAGTGATTGAAGCTTCAGCACCACCAGCCAAGACAACATCGTGCAAACCAAATTTAATTTCACGGAAGGCCTCACCAATAGCGTCATTGGCAGAAGCACAAGCAGTTGTTACTGATTTACATACCCCTTGAGCACCAATCTTAAGAGCAATGTTACCTGCCCCCATGTTTGAAAGAGCTTTAGGGATAAACATTGGCTTGATGCGTTTCATACCACGTTCATGCATACGGATAATTTGATCTTCAAGCTCTTGCAAACCACCAATACCAGATGACACAATAACACCAACACGATCACGATTTTCTTCTTCCATGTTAAGTCCTGAGTTCTCTAGGGCATCCATAGCAGCGTAGATTGCATAAAGTGAGTAAGTATCCATACGATTCGTATCTTTTTTCACAAAATATTTATCGAATGGGAAATCTTGAATCTCACCAGCATTAAAAACTGGGATTTCGGAGGCATCAAACTTAGTAATTGGTTTGATACCGATTTTACCGTCATGAAGACTGTTCCAAAATTCTTCTGGTGTATTACCGATTGGTGAGGTTACACCGTAACCTGTAACAACAACACGATTTGTAGACATATATATTCTCCTTTTGTCGGATGGATATTCAAATAAATAATTCTTGATAATTGACAAGCAATTATTGCATAGTCATACCACCATCAATAGCGATGGTTTGACCTGTGAGATACTCTTGGCTAGCCAAGAAAGCTGCGACTTCAGCAACTTCTTCTGCTTGACCAATACGTTTCATTGGTACTTGAGCAATCATAGCGTCTTTCATTTTTTCTGGAATCGCATCAGTCATATCTGACTCAATGAAACCAGGAGCAATAGCATTAACACGAACGCCACGAGCCGCAACTTCACGAGCTACTGATTTTGTGAAACCAATCAAACCTGCTTTTGAAGCTGCGTAATTAGCTTGACCAACATTTCCCATGAGACCTACAACAGATGACATATTGATAATAGCACCTTGACGGGCCTTAGACATAGGTTTCAAAACGGCTTGCGTCATATTGAAAGCACCAGTCAAGTTGATTTTTAAAACACGTTCAAAATCTTCTTCAGTCATCTTAAGCATAAGCTTATCATTGGTGATACCAGCATTATTTACTAAAACATCAATGCTACCAAGCTTTTCAGTAGCCTCTGCAACCATACGTTTGGCATCTTCGCCATTAGAAATATCACCTGAGATACCAATAACTGTTACACCATAGTCCGCAAATTGTGCCAGTAACTCATCAGAAATCTCTGAACGTCCATTCAAGACAACATTAGCACCTAGACTCGCAAATTTGTGCGCCACGGCTAATCCAATTCCACGTGTTGAACCCGTTACAAAAACATTTTTATTCTTAAGTTCCATGTTTACCTCGTTTTAAGCATTAAGAAGGGCCTCAAGGCTCGCTTGATCTTCCACATTATGAGTTGGTAGACTTTTGTCGATTTTTTTCAAGAAGCCTGACAAGACTTTCCCAGGACCAATCTCAATCACTTCATCAACCCCAAATTTTTGGATTGTCGCAATTGAATCGTAAAATCGTACAGGTTCCATGACCTGACGTGCCAAAAGCGCTTTGATTTCTTCTGACTTCATAATTTTAGCTTCAGTATTACCTACCAAAGGAAGTTTAAAGTCATTGAAGGACACTTTCTCAAGTTCTTCCGCTAGATTTTGGCTAGCTGACTTAAGTAAAGCTGTGTGGAAAGGTCCTGAAACCTTAAGAGGAATCAGACGTTTAGCACCAGCTTCTTTAAGTAACTCCACAGCATAATCAACTGCCTCAACTTCACCACCAATCACAATTTGTGCTGGAGTATTATAGTTAGCAGGAGTCACCACACCCTTTTCAGAAGCTTTTTGACAAATCTCTTCAATCAAACTAGGGTCTGTATTCATGACAGCAACCATTTTTCCACTTCCAGCTGGAGCCGCAGTTTCCATGAATTCACCACGTTTAGCAACCAAGGCTACTGCATCTTCAAATGAAAGGGCACCAGCCGCCACTAGGGCAGAATATTCCCCAAGAGAAAGGCCGGCAACAATATCAGGAGTGATACCATTTTCTGCCAAGAGACGATAAATAGCTACTGACGTTGTCAAAATAGCTGGCTGTGTGTAACGTGTTTGATTAAGCTTTTCTTCGTTAGAATCAATCAATTCACGCAAATCATAACCTAAAATACGACTAGCTGTATCAAATGTTTCTTTGACAATTGGATAAGTCGCATACAAATCGCTTGCCATACCCAATTTCTGAGCTCCTTGACCAGCAAATAAGAACGCACGTTTTGTCACTATCCTAATCCTTTCGACGTTTTTAGACGTTTACATCTGCCCAACGAGCAGCTTCTTCTTTAATTACCTTAGCAGCACCTGTGTACAAATCTTCCAAGATTTCTGCACAAGTTTCTTCTTTACGAACAAGACCTGCAATTTGTCCAGCCATAACTGAACCATATTCCACATCTCCATCAACAACGGCATTACGAAGTGCACCTGCACCAAGCTCTTCAATTTCCTCTTGAGTTTTCTTACCAGCCAAGAAATCTTTTTCAGCCTGATTGTACTCTGTAGCCAATTTATTCTTAATCGCACGAACTGGGTGTCCCACAACAGAGGCAGAGATAACAGTGTCAATGTCTTTAGCCTTCAAAATTTTATCTTTGAAGTTTTGGTGTGCATTAGATTCCTTGGCAACAACAAAACGTGTTCCAACTTGAACAGCATCCGCACCCAACATAAGTACCGCTGCCATACCATGACCATCGGCAACACCACCAGCACCAATTACAGGAATTGAAACTGCGTCTGCGACCTGACGAACCAAGGTCATAGTTGTTAATTTACCAATATGACCACCAGCTTCCATACCTTCTGCAACAACGGCATCAGCGCCTAGTTTTTCCATACGTTTAGCAAGTGCTACTGATGGAATAACTGGAATAACTGTGGTACCAGCTTCATGGAGTCGTTCCATATATTTACCTGGGTTCCCTGCACCAGTTGTAACAACTTTTACACCCTCTTCAATAACAAGGTCAACGATGTCATCTGCAAATGGTGACAAAAGCATAATATTAACACCAAATGGTTTGTCAGTAATTGATTTTACTTTATCAATATTAGCTTTTACCACTTCTTTAGGGGCATTACCACCACCAATAATTCCGAGTCCACCAGCATTTGAAACGGCTCCAGCCAAGTCACCATCGGCAACCCAGGCCATACCACCTTGGAAGATTGGATATTTAATTCCTAACAGTTCTGTAATACGAGATTTCATTTTTCACCTTTTTTCGATTTTCTAATCAAATAAATAGTTTAATAATCAAAGTAATTGTATAAACAAAGGAGAATATCCCTAATAAGAATATTCTCTATACCCTGCTTATTTAGTTTTTTCTTCTACGTAAGCAACAAGGTCACCAACAGTGTTAAGACCTTCTTCAGTTTCGATTTGGATATCGAATTCGTCTTCGATTTCTGAGATAACTTGGAATACGTCAAGAGAGTCAGCATCAAGTTCGTCAAAAGTAGTTTCCAATTTTACTTCTTCTGCATCTTTCCCGAGTTCTTCAACGATGATTTCTTGTACTTTTTCAAATACTGCCATTTTACATTCTCCTTTAAGATAAATATATTTCTTATAATCTATGCTGGTGCATAATTTATATAACTAGATTTTAACAATAAGACTGCCCCATGTCAAACCCCCACCAAAACCTGATAGTAGAATTGTTTGACCGCTGCCTAATTTAAGGGTCCCATTTGCTACGTTTTCAGAAAGCAAAATCGGGATACTTGCCGCACTGGTATTACCATAAGACATCATGTTTGCCAAGAATTTATCACGACTAACATCAATTTTCTTAGCCATAATATCTAAAATACGAATATTGGCTTGATGAAGAAGGAAGTAATCCGGCTCACCTTTTTCTTCAACCAATGTTTTGATGCTCTTTGAAACAGTCTTCACTGCAAAGTCAAAAATTGCTTTTCCATCCATTTTCATGTACGGGTTAGACTGTTCAGTTTGAGCAGAATAAGGTGAGATTACCGCCGAAGCTCCTGACTCCAGACCACCCTTGCTACCATCGGTATTTAGGGACTCTCCAAAGAAATGTTCTTCATCAGATTCTTCTAGGAGGACACCTCCTGCGCCATCACCAAAGAGAACAGCTGTAGTACGATCAGACCAATCCAAAGTTTTGGAAAGAACCTCTGCTCCAATAACGAGACCCTTTTTGTAAACACCCGAACGAATCAATTTTTCAGCAGTTGCCAAAGCAAAGACAAAACCACTACAAGCTGCAGTAATATCAAAGGCAAAAGCATTGACCGCTCCGATTATTCCTTGAACACGCGCTGCCACCGATGGCATCGAACTATCTGGTGAAATCGTTGCAACTAAAACAAAGTCCAAATCTTCAGGAGATACTCCTGACTTTTCTAATAGCTGTTGAGCAACATGGGTAGCCAAATCACTCGTATTCTCGGTCAATGAGATGCGACGTTCTTGGATACCTGTGCGTGTGCGAATCCACTCATCACTGGTATCCATGATTTTTGATAGGTCATCATTGGTCACGACCTGAGCAGGTGCATAATGGGCAACCTGACTAATTTTTGCAAATGCCATTATTTCAACTCCTCAAGAAAGGCGTGGAGATTTTCCAATCCCTTGCTCATAACCTTCAATTCCTCGTCATTAAAGCCATCTGTAATCTTCATCACCATTGACTTATGGAAACGACGATGAAGACGGTATACTAGACGACCCTTTTTAGAAAGTGACAAATGAACCACACGTCGGTCAACAGATGAACGCGTACGGATAATATACCCTTTCTTTTCTAGTTTATTGAGAGAAGTTGTCACAGTACCTAGAGTTAGCATAAGTTCTTTAGCCACAGCACTCGGTGTTGTATCTGGATGTGTACCGATCACATCAATGGTATGCATTTCCTTGAGGGAAACATCATTAAATTTTGAATTTTTCAAACTTGCTTCTTCGATAATAACCACGTTATTAAAAATATCAACAAGATAGCCATCAATTTTATCGTAATTCACACCAGACTCCTTTCAATAAACTTTGACTTTCAAATTATATCAGACTCAAACTAATTTAGCAAGTCGAATTAGAAAACCTTAGTTTTAATTTCAGAAAATGAGTTTATTTCCCTTGAAACTTCGGACGACGACGTTCACTATAAGCACGAACACCTTCCTTGAAATCTTCTGTAAATGCAAGTGATTTCTGCAAATCAAGCTCTAACTTGGCATAATTTTCCCAACCTGCAAATTCAGATTCCCAAACCATTTCTTTAATTGCCTTAAATGAGTTTACTGAAGAACGATTTAATTTCTTAATTAATTGGCTGACAGTTTTTTCAAGTTTTTCTGATTCAACAACTTTATAAGCAATTCCCCAATCCAAGGCTTTGTCAGCAGACACGGGTTCTCCAGTCATCGTAATTTGAGTAGCACGATTAATACCAATTGAACGTGTCAAAAGGTAGAGACCTCCAGCGTCAGGTGCCAAACCAACACCTACAAAAGCTTGGATAAATTTAGCTTTATCAGATGCAATCGTAAAGTCTGCTGCAACCGCTAAGTTAGCTGCGGCACCAGCACAAGGACCATCTACAACCATGATAACAGGTTTAGGCAATTTTTTAAGAGCAAAAGAAATTTCATTTACCTGCTCAGCAATACGAACCAAAGATTGGACATCATCTACGGCAACCGCTTTTTGCATTTGATCAAGATCACCACCAACAGAAAAGACCTTTCCGTTAGCCTTAATAACCAAGAACTTCACTGAGGCATCCTGACCAGCTTCCTCAATGGCAGCCATAATTTCATCACAAACAGGGATATTAAACCCATTTTGAACTTCTGGGCGATTGAGCGTCAAAGTCGCCACTCCCTCTTCGACACTATAAAGAATTGTTTCGTAAGCCATTTTTAGCATTCCTCCGATAACTAGTTCCTATATAAAAACCGCATGTTATTTGACTTTTTTGTCATATTTTATTTGATGAATAGATAATTTGATAATCAAATCATTCACCATTATTTTCTAGTATACCATAGTCAACATAAAGGTCAACATAAACTTAAGTTTTTTGGTTAATATACCAAAAAACCGAGCATTAAAACTCGGTGCTTTCTTTCACTTCAATAAATCTAAAACATCTTTAAGACTGTCTAATAAGCCATTTGCATCTTCTTGATTCATACCGAAACGATTATCTTTAATCGCCCAAACCTCAACACCAGCAGCAACTCCAGCAGCAATTCCCTTTTCACTATCCTCAATAATAAGAGCTTTATTAGCTTCCACTCCTAATTGCTTCAATGCGGTTAAATAAATCTCCGGGTTGGGTTTACTTTCTTTGAATTCTTCTCCCGAGAGCACCACATCAAAGAAACCTTGCAAATGATTTTCCTCCAAAGCTCTTAAGATATCTGCTTTCACCGAGCTAGAGGCTAAACCGATTTTTAACCCTCGAGATTTGACTTCATTCAAAACCTTTAAAACATCAGGAAAAATCAATTTTTTATAAGGTAGGGGATGATTTTTCTTATATGAGTTGTACTCTTCCTGTAGAGTTGCGACATCCCATTTATCATAATCATTTCTTAAAATATTCTCCCAAACCTGTTTGGTGTTACCTCCTATAAAGAAAGATGGAGGTAAATGGTCTATAGATATTCCCTTTTGGTTTAAAAAGCTAGCTCGTCGATCATAATAATACTTTTCCGTGTCAAAAAGGACACCATCCATATCAAAAATAATTGCCTCAACCACTGGAGTTTCTCCTTTTTTATTTTATTGTACCATAATCAAAGTAAATCATACTGGCTTTAAAAACAATGTGACAAATTGTCAGAATTTTGCTATAATTGTAGAGTAATTTAAATTTTTTGGAGAACATATGAAAGTCATCAAATTTGGTGGAAGCTCACTCGCTTCAGCCACACAATTAGAAAAAGTCTTAAACATTGTAAAATCTGATCCTGAACGTCGTTTCGTCGTTGTTTCCGCACCTGGTAAACGAAACGATGAAGATACTAAAGTAACAGACGCTTTGATTAAATACTACAAACACTATACAAAGGGAGCTGATGTTAAAGCTGATCAGGAATGGATTATTAATCGCTACCAAGCTATGGTGGATGAATTAGGTTTTAAATCAGCAGAAATGGCTAAAATTACCAAATCGATTACTGATCTCGCTACGCTTCCCATTGATAATAACGATTTTCTCTATGATACTTTTCTAGCAGCTGGAGAAGACAATAATGCTAAACTGGTTGCTGAGTATTTCCGTAATAATGGTATTGAGGCACGTTATGTGCATCCTCGCCAAGCCGGTATCTTTGTCTCAAACGAACCAGGAAATGCCCGTATTCTTCCAGGAGCCTATGATAAACTAGAAGAACTCCGTGAATCAGATGAGGTGCTTGTTATTCCTGGGTTCTTTGGTGTTACCACTGACAATCAAATCTGTACCTTCTCACGTGGAGGTTCTGACATCACTGGTTCTATCGTTGCGGCTGGGGTTAAAGCAGACCTTTATGAAAACTTCACTGATGTAGACGGTATTTTTGCTGCCCACCCTGGTGTGGTTCACGAGCCTCATTCGATTCCAGAATTGACCTACAAGGAAATGCGTGAGTTAGCATATGCTGGTTTCTCAGTCTTGCATGATGAAGCTCTTCTTCCTGCTTACCGTGGTAAAATTCCATTGGTTATCAAAAACACTAACAATCCTGAGCACCCAGGTACACGTATTATTCTAGAACACAAGGGTGCAACTGTACCTGTTGTAGGTATCGCCAGCGATGATAAATTTGTCAGCATTAACATGACTAAGTATCTTATGAACCGTGAAGTAGGTTTTGGTCGTAAGGTACTTCAAATCTTGGAAGATTTAAATATTCGTTGGGAACACATGCCTTCTGGAATTGATGACCTCTCAGTCATTATTCGTGAACGTGAACTCACCCCTATTAAAGAACAAGAAATCTACTCATACTTGACTCGTGAACTAGGTGTTGATGATGTAGAATTTGAACACGGTCTTTCTATTCTTATGATTGTAGGTGAGAATATGCGAGACCATATTGGTGTTACAGCAACAGCTGCCAAGGCACTTTCTGAAAAACACATTAACCTAGAAATGATTTCTCAAGGGTCTAGTGAGGTTTCTGTTATGTTTGTTATTGATACTGTGCAAGAAAAAGAAGCCGTTAGAGCACTTTATGATGCCTTCTTCCGTAATAAAGACTAATTTTCTACCAGTTTAACAAAAAGCTCCAAGGGCTGAATAAGGGTGGCAATAACTGTATGATACAGTAGCTAATTGTTCAAGATGAGGTTGAGGTATAAATCTTTCAAAGTAACTTTCCCTTTATCTACAGGTTTAAACAGAACTATGAGCCCCTTTGAAATTTAAAGGAGTGATACAGAATAATCTGAGTACGATTATTCTGTATCACTCCTTTTTCTTATAGGCACGGACATGGTCCCCTTTAGATAAAATAAGATTCACTTAGCGAATTAGTTTATCAACTGTTCCCATATAACAAGAAACGAATAAAAGTAAAAGTAAAACTAAAAGGACTCGGTCCTCTATAATACAGAACCAAATCCTTTGCTTAAATAAATTGTCTAACTTTTTGGGGTTAGTACATATTAACTCTTCTTTAGTTACAAGATATTTTCGTAAGTTTCACGAACATCATCTGGCCAAACTGACGTTTGTACCTCACCGATATGTTTTTTACGAAGTAAGAACATAGCCATACGTGATTGACCGATACCACCACCAATTGTAAGTGGGAAAAGACCATGTAACAAGGCTTGGTGCCAATCTAATTTCAAACGATCTTGGTCGCCAGTGATTTCAACCTGGCGTTTAAGAGCATCCTCATCCACACGAATACCCATAGATGACAACTCAAGGGCGTGACCCAACTGTTCATTCCAAACCAAGATATCTCCATTCAAGCCATGGTAACCCTTTTCTGACTCAGTAGTCCAATCGTCATAGTCAGGTGCACGACCATCATGTGGTTTGCCATCAGGAAGAACACCACCAATACCAATCAAGAATACAGCCCCATATTCCTTAGTAATAGCATCTTCACGCTCTTTCGGTGTCAAATCAGGATACTTCTCAACAAGTTCTTCTGAGTGAATGAAGGTGATTTTCTTAGGCAAAATGGCTTCAATATCGTAACGTGCTTCAACTGCAAGCTCTGTCAAACGGATGACCTTATAAATGGTTTCAACAGTTTCTTTCAAGTAAGCAATATTACGGTGTCCATCGGGAATAACCTTTTCCCAGTCCCATTGGTCAACATAAACAGAGTGCGTTGCATCCAACGAATCTTCATCTGGACGAAGAGCTTTCATATTAACTACAAGCCCCTCACCTTCATTAAAACCAAAACGAGCCAATGTATGGCGTTTCCATTTTGCTAATGAGTGAACAACTTCGTATGTAGCGTCTGGGATTTGAAGCACATTAACAGTTACAGGATTTTCAATACCGCTCAAATTATCCTGCATACCATCCCCGACCTTGCTTAAAATAGGCCCTTGCACTTCGATGACGTCAAGTTTATCAATCAAATACTGTGTAAAAGTATTTTTAACAAAAGAAATCTCCTTTTGTTGATGAATGAAGCTCTTTTTCATACGCTCCTCCTTTAAAAAATCGATAGTCCTATTATACTCCTATTCATTGGAAAAATAAAGAAATTTTCCAACAATTTGGAAAATTTCTTGTTTTTTATGTTAGGTTTTATTACATTTTCCTTGTCAACTTCACGACGGCCTCTGTTCGAGCAGTATGAGGGAACATGTCTACCGACTGGATGTAATTTACTTCATAAGCCTGAGTTAAAGAAACAAGATCTCTGGATAACGTAGAGACATTACATGAAACGTATACCATCTTCTCTGGTACATACTCTAAGATAGTCTGAAGTAACTTATCATCAAGACCTGTTCTAGGTGGATCTACAATAAGAGCATCTGCTCGATACCCTTCCTTGTACCATCGTGGAATAATATCCTCAGCTTTACCGACTTCATAGTGATAATTCTCCAACCCAAGTGCTTCAGCATTCTTCCGTGCATCGTCAATAGCTTCTGGAATAATGTCCATACCTCGAATGTCCTTAACTTTATTTGCAAAAGCAAGACCAATAGTACCAACACCGCAATAGGCATCAATAAGATTGTCATTTTTGTCCACATCCAAAGCCTTAACTGCCTGACCATAGAGTACTTCTGTTTGCTGTGGATTTAACTGATAGAAGGCACGGGGAGAGAGTTCAAAACTATAATCAAGTACCTCTTCTCTAATTGTATCCTGTCCCCAAATAATTTCTGTCTCCTGGCCATAAATCTCACTAGATTTCGAATAATTATAATTGATAGCAATGGTTACGATTTCAGGGTAGATTGCAGTTAACTCCTTGACCAACTTAGCGAAAGAAACCGATTTAGAGGTGACAAAGATTAACTGTACCTGATTAGACCCTAAGGCACGTCGAATCATTACCGTCCTAATACCAGAAATTTTACGTTCATCATAAATCGGTAGCTTGTACTTATCCAATAAAACTACCACTTGGTTCATAATAGCCTGTGTTAGTTTATCTTGTACGACGCAATTGTTGATATTAATGAGACGATGGCTTCCCTCAGCAAATAAACCAGCTTTAACTGAGCCACCACCAAATGAACGTGTTTGAAATTGTAATTTGGCACGGTAATGCCGAGGTTCCTTCATTCCTATTGTTGGACGAATATCATAAGACTCAAAATGTTCTGGTTTAAACTTCTTCAAAGCTTGTCCTAACAGGTCTGTTTTAAACTCCAATTGCTTATCATAACGAAGGTGCATTAACTGGCAACCACCACATTCTTTATAGACGCCACATTCTGGCTCTACACGAAACTTAGAAGGTTTATTAATCTTCAATAATTTTGCCTGAACAAAGTTTCTTCTAACAGAAACAACCTGACAGAACACCTCCTCGCCCTTCAAAGCTCCAGGGACAAAGACCAGAGTTTTCTTATAAAACCCAATACCTTCACCATTGATTCCCATACGTTTAATCTTAAGCGGGATTCGCTGTTTCACTTGTAAATTCATACTACCATTCTAACATTTTGATATAATAATAACTATGAAAATCACAAAAATCGAGAAGAAAAAAAGACTCTATCTCCTTGAGATAGACCAAAAAGAAAGTCTGTATGTTACTGAAGACACTATCGTCAAATACATGCTAACTAAAGGCATGACTATTGACAAAAAACAACTAGAAGATATTAAGATTTTTGCCCAATTTTCACACGGTAAAAACCTTGCTCTCTATTATATTTCTTTCAAACAACGAACCGAGAAAGAAGTAAAAGATTATCTGTTTAAACATGATATTAATCCACACATAATCCCAAAAATCATTACTAATCTTAAAAAAGACCATTGGATAGATGATTACAAACTACTAGAGAGTCTAGCCCAACAGAATCTTAACTCAGGCGATAAGGGGGCTTATGTCCTTAAACAAAAGTGGCGACAAAAAGGTTGCGACAAACAAGTTATTGACGATATTTTAATCCAATTTGATTTTTCAGAAGTAGCAATGAAAGTAGCAGAAAAACTATTACGAAAATATCAAGGAAAATTACCGGCAAAAGCGCTCAAAGATAAATTGACTCAGAGCCTCATCAACAAAGGATTCTCATTTCAAGAAAGTAAGCTTGCTATCAATCAATTAGAATTGGAACCAGATGAAGAATCTGAGCAAACCTTGCTATATAAAGAAATAGACAAACAATATAACAAATTTAGCAAAAAATATAATGGATATGAACTAAAACAACGTTTGACTCAATCTTTAGCTCGTAAAGGCTATGATTTTGATGCTATAGCATCTGCTCTTAGAGAATATTTCTAGGATTTCTCCCTCTTTTTACAAAATTATGATACAATAATGGGGATAACCTTTATTGTAGAAAGAGGACGCCATGAAATTACCAAAGGAAGGCGACTTTATCACAATTCAAAGTTATAAGCATGATGGTAGTTTGCACCGTACTTGGCGCGATACTATGGTACTAAAGACAACTGAGAATGCTGTTATTGGCGTTAACGACCATACCCTCGTTACTGAAGCAGACGGGAGGAGATGGGTTACACGTGAACCTGCTATTGTTTATTTCCACAAAAAATACTGGTTTAATATTATAGCCATGATTAGGGATAACGGCATTTCCTACTACTGCAATTTAGCCAGTCCATATGTTTTGGATCAAGAAGCTCTAAAATATATTGACTATGACCTAGACGTCAAAGTCTTTGCTGATGGTGAAAAAAAATTGCTGGATGTAGATGAGTATGAAACCCATAAAAAAGAAATGCATTACTCTCACGACATTGACTATATCTTAAAGGAACATGTTAAAATCTTGGTAGACTGGATTAACAATGGAAAGGGTCCATTTTCACAATCTTATGTTAACATCTGGTACAAACGTTATCTTGAACTAAGGAATCGTTAAAGTTGTCATAAAAAAGGCTAGTAAATTATCACTAGTCTTTTTTTGTACTATAAACTAAACCATCAATATCTAAATCCATATTCAAAGTATAATACCCCTCTTCCACTTGGATAATATATCCCAGTATTTCTAAAGCATCGACAAAGATATTCCTCCTCTTTTGAAGCAAAACATCTTTCCTAACAAATTTCAGAAGAAAAGTTGTTACGTACTTCAAAAAATACTCTGGATTGACATCGCCTAATAAATTATATAACCTATTCTGTTCTTCCGAAAATGGTAAATTTTCTCTTAACTTATAAAAATAATTAGAAATTGTATTATCATCTCTCGTTATACTGGTGTACTCTTGAATAATAACATCATTAGTAGAATTCATAACTTTAGTCCTAAAACGACGACCTATTAATTCTTGATAAAGAGAAGTGCCATCATCAATAAATAAATGCTGATCCAAATCAACTGCAGAAACATCAGAAACAAAACTAATTAATAAAGAATATCGTTTATTAGAACGTTCAATATAGTTTGCCTTCACAAATTCTTCTATCAAACGGTCTATATTTTCCTGAGAAGAAAACTCTTTTTTTATCTCCCGTAATGTTACAGGCTGATTTAAATATAGAAAATTAATCAAATCAATAAAAAATGGTTGTTTGGATAATTTGTCTGGGTTAAATTGTTTTATCATAGAAAGTATTATACCATTATTCAGATTACAAAAAAAAGGCCTAAAGGCCTATTTTTTAAGCATTAAAGCTTTCAGTTAATTGAGGTACTACTTGTTTTTTACGTGAGACAGCTCCCTCAAGAAAAGCATGATTATTTTCAAGAACAAAATCAAAAGCTTTCTCAACCCTATCAGGATTAGAACCAAGGGCAAGAATCTCTGAATTTGAATTAAGAATATCAGTAATCATCAAGACAAAATCAGAATAACCATTATCCTTGATTGAAGTATTAATAGCTGCTTCAATTTCTTCTTGACGAGAAAGAACATCAGCAATATCAACTGTATTAACTTGAGCAACACGAACTTTATTACCATTCAACTCAAAAGTTTTAGCATCAATATCAATAAGTACTTCAGCAGACTTGGAAGAAAGATTAGTACCAGCTTTTAACATTGCAAGACCATATTCTTCCAAATTAACACCAGCAATCTCAGCAAGATCAGCTGCAACTGCAGGATCTGTAGCGTGAGTAGTTGGAGATTTGAGAAGAAGAGTGTCAGAAATTAAACCAGACAAGAGCAAACCGGCAACTTCTTTAGGAACTTCAACATTATTTTCTTTAAACATACGATAAACAATTGAAGAAGCAGAACCAACAGGTTCAAGACGCATCATTAAAGGATTAGCCGTTTCAAAATTAGCTACACGATGGTGATCGACTACTTCAATAATTTGAACATCCTTAATATCAGAAATTGATTGTTGAAACTCATTGTGGTCAGTAAGAATAACTTGATTAACACCCTCTTCTTGTGCTGAGTTAACAACACGAGGAGCCTTAACGCCGAAATAGTCAAGAACAAAAGCAGTTTCCTCATTTGGATCACCCAAAGCAACTGCCTCAGCGTCAACACCAAGCTGACGTTTCAAATAAGCATAACCATACGAAGAACCAATAGCATCAGAATCAGGATTTTGATGACCAAAAACAAATACTTTAGACATAAATTCACCTCAAAAATAATATTATAAATCATTATAACATATAAAAAAAAGAAACAAAATAAAAAGAGTAACATAAGCTACTCAAAACATAGTCCGTACGGGATTCGAACCCGTGTTACCGCCGTGAAAAGGCGGTGTCTTAACCCCTTGACCAACGGACCATATCAAATGCCGGCTACATGACTTGAACACGCGACCCTCTGATTACAAATCAGATGCTCT
>OAVQ01000007.1_pt1 | contig 122389 bp, 108 predicted proteins | sample 1476441 | NCBI WGS metagenome assembly OAVQ01 (sample SAMEA2580104, study PRJEB22360) | human gut metagenome | biome: human gut; feature: human-associated habitat; material: faeces | place: Denmark | collected 2008/2010 | reverse complement strand
GAAACCAGCGAAACCAAAGGACTCAACGGCAGCTGGACGCGCAGCACCCGAAAAAACGCCAGAAAACTCCTCACCCCGGACGAACTCGGACGCATCCCCTCCGACCGATGCGTCTACCTACTCAGAGGCATACCGCCATTCCTCAGCAAAGTTTGTCATCTATAGATGACAAAACAGCTCTTTTATAATCGGCGTCCAAGCTATAGTGCGATTATAAAAGCGAGGGTTATCACAAGAAGTTGAGAACTCTCAACGTCTGGCAAACTCATCAGACGAATAACTGTAAGAGAGACTCATTATGAGCGCTCTCAGACGTGTGCTTCTTAGAGCTTTCATGCCATTGTTGGTATGGTCCGTCTCTAAAAACCTACGTTTGCTGGTAATGCGCTCAGTACTGGCAGGAGTGAGTCAAGTTAGTTGACTTTGTCAAGACACATGACTGCCATAGCAAGTGGACGCAATAATTCAGTCAAAAGAAAGGGGTGATTCATTGAAGAACAACGTGAGACTAAACCGTAAGCGGAAAGGTCTTACGGTGTCTTCGTCATAAAAAACACAACTGGACTCAGATTAGACAAGACGCTGAAGCCAAGGCTATTCACCTTAAAAAGCCAAGCGAAAGCGTCTATCCAGATTCTATACACAATCTGCAGACGTAGATTAGCGGACGGAGAGTGTTAATGCAGCTCCTGCTTATGCCAATGTTCTATGCCTGTCACATTGTAAATGGCAATCGATGCAGCATGGAATGGAGGTTTTATGCAAGAACAAAAAGAAAACACACTTCATCGTTTTACCCCAAGATGGTGGGAAATTCTGGCATACGCATTGATGATTGCACTTGCAGTGATTCTCAGTGCAATGCAATTCCCTAAATGGGTAGTAGTACCACTTGTTTTAGCGATCATATTGGTTCGGGTCGCTCGAATACATCTCACAAAAAGAAAGCAAGGTTCATGATGTTGTTGTTTAAGATTGCTGGCACATTGGGCGTAAGCACAGCTGTAGCCACGAGTATAGTGAGTATCATTCTGACTGGATCTACACTAGTCACAATAATCCTCGCAATTACTACGATTCTTAGCGGTGGTGTAGATGCAATTCTAACCATGGGTTGGTCAGCCTTTGTTGCGACAGTCAAAAAGATTGTCGCCGAACGAGGTGCTGCTGCAGCAGCCGCTTGGTAATCAATGACCAACACCTGTAAATGTCGATAGGCGTCAAGAATTCTTTTTGGGCAAGCTACTGGAGGGTTCCATTGGGCAATCCCCAGTAGCTTTTCGATAGGCGGTAACGTTGAATGAATTGAAGCAAACAATTCTAATTGCAAAAATGACAATGGTTAATAAACGTCGTTTTCTCATGTCAATGACTCGTAATAATTTGGGGATTATATTATTGACGATAGTTAGAACGATCTTTCGATTCGTTGTAACGATAATCTTCTTTCATCTCGCAACATCGCGCTTTGACAGGGTGTATATACCATTTTTTGTAATAATGCTCTTGCTGATTATGACGATACAAGTAAGTAGCCCTTTGCTGTTTTCAACATCGGACTATTTTAAAACTATCGATTATCAATACTGGGCCGCACAATCTATCTCGCCATCTCGGCTGCTTTCTACTATAATTGATGCTCGAATACTTGAAACTACCATCGACAGCCTTGGTTTCACACTCGGGGTAGTGTTCGTCCTCGCACCAACATTCAAACTCACAACTATTTTTCTTATTGTATTTGTCAATCTTCTAGTAATGATGGGAACATACTATAGATTCTTCCATAAATTCCTTCCATTGGGGACAAGAGCGATTTTAGCATACGCTTTTTCTGCATGCTGTTTTTCGATTATAGCTTACTTTTTCTTTGATTTCCTATATAAATTGATTTCATATACTAAGATGTCCGTTTATAGCTACGGAGTCGGATCTACATTTGTAGCGAAAACAAACGACGACATTAACTCTATAATTGCGACTATCAGTCATAGCATTTCACGGCATATTGATGAGTTCAACCATATTAGTCCGATCCTTTACCTCACCATTATCCTCGTAGCATCTGTCGGAGTGTATATATTTAGACGAATACTAATTACAACACAAACCCTAAGAACAGATGCTGACATTGTAATACGGTCGAATTATGTCCGCAACTACGAAAAGACAGTGCTTAATTTTACAAATTTCTCAACTTTTTACAAAAGTCTAGAACGACGATACAAACCGGACTGTGGACACTCTCGACTGCAGATCTTTATACCGTTTGAATTTTGGATCTTTGTTTCAGTCAATTTTATAACTGCTCACTATGTATATAATAGCTGGGCTTTAGCGACTATTGCTTTTTTAGAAATCTTCTTGATGAGCACTGCTTTGACACGCTCAATAACCGGACATTACAAAGATATCTTCGAATTCGGTTTTGAACTCAAGTCGCTTAGATTGATGAAAATACTTTCGCCCTCCCTAATGGATTCGCTCTTTAAGGCAAAAAATAAACATCTGTTTTTACAGGTTGCAACACTTGGCACTGTCTATTCGGCAGCACTATTAATACAGATATCCCTACTAAAGGGACAGGTATATCTCTGGAGTCTGTTAATCCTCCTTTCCATACCGCTCGCCCTAGTAGCCTCTATCTGGACATTGCGCCCTACTTATGACGCTTTCCGCACTGTCACGAAGATGAACAGCTCACTTATGCTTGATTTTCATAAAATAGAAATGAGAGATATTTCTGGTGTTAGTGTTTTCTCGAAGATTACACAGACTCCATCAAGACTTATTATTTTCTTTACTCTTCTCGCAACAATACTAGGCGCATCTTTCAGTTTAATTCATGGAGATATTTGGAAAACGGTCTTTATCGTCATTTCTTTTGCCCTAACATTTTCTCTCACTCTCGGATGTGTTGGAACCTTCATAGAGTGTTTTAACTTAAACACAAACTTACGCTCAATAATTTGTTCTAGAGTCGCTTTCACCATAGTCATTGTACTTGCGCTTATTGTAAGCTTTATTACGGGTACCATTCATGGCATTGGACTCCCTCAGACCATGAACCCGGTTCATCTCGATTTCATGGAGTTATTGAAGCATAATTATACAGTTTTACTGATTACTATTGTGCTTGGTTTAACAACGCTAGGAGTCGGAGGATTGGTTCTTCCTTGCTATACCATGTTTAATTTAGGACTTATTACACCCGGTATTGTGGCAAACTATGGATGGAGTCCACTAATTACGGGTATTGCTCCTCATGCGCTCTTTGAGATATCAAGCTTTATTATTGGCATCCTTGTCTCCTTTGAAGTACATAGACTACTTCTTCGTCTCCAACTAGGTTTGCCATTTAATATGAAAAAGATCATTTCAACAGATATTGCTCTAATAGCCATGTCTTTTATTTTAATGATGCTTGCTGCTTTTATAGAATCTGGAGTTTCATATGTCTGAACTTTTGATAATTCAAGATTTAAACTTCTCCTACGACGACCATGTTGTTCTGCAAAATCTCAATTTATCAATTGACGCCGATATGCCTACATTATTATGTGGTGATAATGGAGTCGGGAAAACAACAATACTGAACATACTTTCGGGTGTTATCAGCCTTCCAGAAAACCATGGGAAATTCTTTTGGAGTGGAAAAGAAGTTCGGCTGAATGAGATTCAGGCTCGAGTCGCGTATATTCAAAGTCCCCCTGCATTGTTCGCCGGCCTCTCAGGGCATGAGAACATACGACTCTGCGCGATGCTGTTCAATGAATGTCAACGATATAGGCAGGCCGTCCGCAGGATGTGTAGATGGTTTGGTCTAACGCGTTTAGATCTTGATAAAGATGTGGCCAAATATTCGCAAGGAATGCTCCAAAAACTATGGATTTCTATCAACCTAAGCCAAAAAAAGGATCTATACTTACTTGATGAACCTTTTAATGGATTAGACAGTACCTCTATAAGTAAATTATGTGAATTAATACTGTCTTCACCGAAAACTTTTTTAATCGTCGCTCATGAACCACCGCAAATAGTCATTGATCATTGTCGTAAAATTTTTGTTATTCCAGCAGAGAAGAACTAATTTTCTCATTCTTATTCTCCAAATCAATGGAGATATGTCTGCTCAAATAACAGGCAAGTCTCGCTAGCTCTTCACGTAAACTGAGAGAATAGGCTATGATCGACATGACGCACAAAAGGTATTTCCGGGTGGCGGTATCAGCTATTGCCTTAATATATGTCTGCATGACGGGAATACTGATGTTTCAGGTGTCTGCGGCATATTCCCAGTGGAAATCAGACCAAATCGTCTGGGATCTAGCGACTTCAGTGTCGGCAGAGACGTAGGCGGCTGCGCGAGAATTCGGATTGACCGAATTTGAAAGACCCGAGCTTCCGGAGTATACCGAGCCATCTCATGAATACAGCATATTTCCGTGGAAATTACTGAAGGAGAGGGGGGATATCATATCAAGCGACAAACTCTTGAAGCAACAGACAACCTCCCATCTTGAATACGCGAACAGTGTTCTTGACGAATACAATCATCGCAATTGATGGCATGAAGGGACCGTTCTCCGATATATCGAAGAACGGTCCCTTTCGTTTGCTCTTTGGAATCGTCTTTATCCTAGTATTCCTCCGCAATGACAATTGCGTGTTCTAGGCCAAATAAAGATCATCGGCCTGCTCAATGGTCCGGTTCAGTTTCTTACGCGAATCGAAGAGGCGCTGACGTTCATGTGAAATTTTGGCTTTATCAATGGCGTCGCGCAGGCTCTTTACCCGCGTTCGGATTCGATCGTTCGTTTTCTCCGTGGTCGTCCGGGCGCGATCGAGCCGGACTGGCGTCATATACGGATCGCAGATGACTGGCGATTCCGGAAGATCGACGTCATCGAAACCAGCGAAACCAAAGGACTCAACGGCAGCTGGACGCGCAGCACCCGAAAAAACGCCAGAAAACTCCTCACCCCCGACGAACTCGGACGCATCCCCTCCGACCGATGCATCTACCTACTCAGAGGCATACCGCCATTTTTCAGCCAGAGGCGGTGATTGGTGATACATAGTTACAAAAAATCCTGAGGTATTGTCATCCCGGAATGACAGTTGACAATTTGGAGCTTGTAAGTCCACCTTCAATTTGAGAAGCTGACAATGAAAACGGAACGAGAGAATTGCGAATGTAATTTCTGAGACTCTTGCCGATATCTTATAGCAATAAAATGGCAACATCATAATACTGAGATTTTATAAGGAGCTCTATGATAAAAGAGTTTACGAATGCAGCACGATCACCTCCATTAAGTGCGACCAATAGGAGGCTGCAAAATAATGCTGATATATTACTCAAGGAAACTAATGCAATTTACTAATGAAGTTACATAGTGTTTGTTAACACTATTCAAAGGAGACAATGATGTCTAAGCATGAAAATGATATCCGCCTCACGTCTTGCGATAAGGGAAAGCGCCAAATGGCAAGTGCGGCAGTTGCTCTTGCGGCAGTGTTCGTCACTCCTTTTGTTGTTCCACTTGTTGCTTCTCTAATGGTAGTGCTAGGAATTGGAAGCGCAGCAGCCACCGCCATTGTCGCTGTAGCTTGGCTTGGATCTGCTGCGGTGGGAATGATCTTCCCCGCGGCGGCGCCACTCACTTCTACCATTCAATCCATGATTGGCACCTTGGGAACATCAGGTGCCGCAGCATGGTGATTTATTAATTAGATATTATGGCCTTGCAGGAAAGGAATAATGTGGGATTTCTGAAGTTGCTCTTTATTAAGACGCGTTGTATCCTAATGATTTCCTTAATGGCGTTTCTGGGTGGTGGACTTTTGGCCAGACTGCGTCCGTACCCTTTGAGCAAGGCCATAATTCCAAACGTGTATCTTAATGAACTGCTGTGGAATAATACTAAAGTATGGCTAACACTATTATTAGGGGGATTTCTTTTTTCTATTCCTACAACTATCGTATTGGTTATTAACTATGGCATCTTTGGTTGGAGTGCGGCTCAGTATTTGTTCCAAGGCTTTGGCGATAAATTATTGACAGCGGTTATTCCTCATCTTTTCTTTGAATGCTTTGCCTTGATTACTGCTGCAGGCATTGCACTAACTATTACACATTATGAATTATGTTTCTTGCAAAACAGTCAGAAACGAAATGTTGATACAGGTAATGTCGTTTTATTGACCCTGTCAATGGCTTTTATTTCATGGATCTCGCTTGTCCTTGCTGCAATTATAGAAACATACGTATCTCATATTTAAGGAGCATCATGATTCGCCTTTCGGTCTGGTTTGAGTCCTTGAAGTGGCGTATTTCCAACGGGCGTCGCCATACTTTGAACTGGTGGTATCTGGTATTGGCCGGCGTGCTGATTGTGTGGCTTGGCGTGGCAGAGGCCGTGGCGTTGCCTGCGTATGGCGGGTACGCGCATGAGGTGTTCTCGAATTTGCTGGCCGGGGTGCCGTCCACGCCGCCCGCGGCCGTGCAGGTGACGGTGTTCCAGTGGTCGTGTTCGGCGGTCTGGCTGGTGTTGGCGTATCGGCAGTGGGCTCGCCGCCAGTTCAAATGGATGATTGTGTTGATGGTGTGCAGCCTGCTGTATATGCCATTTGTGGTTTATCTGATGCATGAGGTGGTGGATCAGCGCAGAGGAGTCGTTCGGTTGGAGGAAAAGCCTCCGGAACCAAGTATTGTCGCTGACGATGAAATGATCGGAGATGAGCTAGGACAGATAGATTCCAGTATCGCGGCATCAGTAAACGCCGGCGATCCGACATCTCATCGCGGCAAGACTCGCCATGGACGCCACTGTTGAGGTTTGCGGCCTGGTCAAGCGGTATGCGGCCGGGCCGATGATAGGCCCGATCGATTTCGAGGCGCAGCCGGGTCAGGTGGTGGCGGTGGCCGGGTCGAATGGTGCGGGAAAGTCCACCACGCTGCGCATGACGCTTGGCCTGTCCGCTCCCAGCCGGGGCCATGCGCTGGTCATGGGCCGCCCGTACGGGCAGTTGGAGCGGCCGGGATTACAGGTGGGTGTGTTTCTGGGCGGCCGGTTGGGCGATGAGTCGATGACGGGCCGTGAGTATCTGACGTTCATGGCCGGCATGATGGGATTGCCCAACGTGCGCCGCCGCGTGCGCCGCGTACTGCGCGACTGCGGGCTGGAGCGTTGGCCGAAGACACGGATCAAAGGATATTCCACGGGCATGCGGCAACGGCTGGGCGTGGCCGGCGCGATCATCGCCGACGCGCCGGTTCTCGTGTTGGACGAGCCGTTCAACGGATTGGACATCTCCGGCAGACTCTGGCTGCACGACTCGATGCGCCAATGGTCCGCCGCCGGCAAGACCGTCATTCTCGCGGCCCATGAGATCGACGAACTGCAGCGCATCGCCACCCACGTGCTGATCATCATGCATGGCAGGCAGATGGCCTGTGGGCCGCTCGAACAGGTCATCGCCGACAACGGCGGCAAGTCCGGGACCGTGTTCCGGTTCGCGCCCGATGTGGATGAGACTCGAAAGGCCATGGTCATCGGCGATCTGGCCCGGCTTGGTGCCGACATTCACCTCTCGGATGACGGCTCCTATCTGACACAGCGGACGGACGAGGCCACCGTGTTCGCCATCGCGGCGAGGCATGACGCCACACTGGTCCGCCTGGACCACGCCGAGCCGACATTGCGCGACGTGATGACCGGCATGATCCGGCAAACCCCGGAAAAGGAACACGCATCATGAACGGGACGGGACGATGCATACGCCGTTTGACGCTGCTCATGCGCTATGCGGTCTGTCGGCCGGCACCGCTGACGGCATGGTTCGGACTGCCGGTGGCGTTCATCTTGTTCACCGCACTGACCAGCGTCTCCGTGCGGCTCATGCTCTCCACTGATTCCAAACTCGACGGCCTGGCCACGCTGGCGGGCATGGGGCCGAGCATCGCCGGCGCCGTCATGCCCATGACCGAGCCCGTGGCGATCATCGCCGCGCTGCTCGCCATCCGCATCCTGACCAACACGGCCACCGCCGTGCCGTTGTTCCTGATCGAGCCGAAACGGACGCGACTGTTCCTGGCCCTGTGCACCGACATCGCCCTAATCGGCATTATCGCGGCGACGCTCGGCGCGCTTGCTGCGACCGAGGTCTCTCGACTCATCCTCGATCCCGTCGTACCTGCGCAGGCATGGCCTGCGCCGCTGTCCACGGCATTGTTGCTGTGCCTGCCCGTGGCATTGGTACTCGCCGGGCGAATGCTGGTCGCCGCCGCGCTATGCGTGGCCCTCGACTCGGCGGGCAAGGGCGCGGCCGCCTACGTCGCCCTGTATTATCTCCTGCCCATCGTCGTGGCCAATCTACCGGCATCCCAAACATTGCATGAATGGCTGCCATCCATCGCCGGCACCGCCATACTGGAACCCACGCCAGGCATCAACCCGGTGCTCAGCGGCGCGATTGCCCTCGCGTATGCCGTGACCGCAATCGGCATCGCCTGTATCGCCCAAAAGCAGAGAGATATCAGATGATCAATCTTTGTGGAATTTGTCGAGAAGCCATTGTAAGTAGCCGCGATGGCTACTTCCCATCAGTGGAAATAACGCAGCATCGTCGATACACAGTGACGTGCTCGGTAAACATATTGATGTCATTGATACAGGAACTTCAATAATGTCATGGTTGGAATCATTAGTGAAATCTCTGGCCATCCAGAGCTTCCTGTGGCTCGCAATCGATAGCGCAGGAGCCGGCCCCCATGATGCACAGGGAATCCGGCTCCTACTTCCATTTCCTCCTCAGAGGCTGGCTTATCTCATACTATATCGTTCACCAACGACCAGTGATATCTGATTCGTTTCGGGAAGAGTCAGCTTGTGCGAAGATCCACGGTCCGAAAATCCAAGGATGCGACCATCGGGCTGAAATCCATCGTACCGTTGCGTGTATCCCCGAGTGCGCCAAGGACCTGATCCGGGATCCATAGACGAGCGTCCTCATTGCCGGGCTTGAAATCTACACGCAACGTCTCGATGATGTGTCGGCTGCGAATCCCCCTGGCAAAGTCGAGATCCCTGTCGTCCTGATGGGATTCGCGCGCCTCCAAGACAAGACGGTTCACCCCATACTCGTATTCCAAGACGGGCAGCAGCAGTTCCAGACATTTTCTCCTGGCCCGCTCCGAACTCACCGACCCGTCGAGTGGTATGGCCGCCACCACGATGTGCGACAATGCGAGTCGTTCGATAATCGGTATGGATTTGCGTTTCTCCGAAGGTGTCATGTCGCGCCAGTGAAGTTTGGGCACGTGTCTTTTGGTGACCGTGGTCAGCATCCGATGTACATCAACTTCCTCCAGATTGCAGATGCAGACACCCATGTAGTATGCGGGAACGTCTTGTCCCTGCGTTCTGACGCTTTCATCGCCCCAAGCGACTAGATTACTCATTGGCTTTCACCTCCGTCATGTCTCTTCTTCTGCGGGACGAGTTCAGCGATTCCCGATCGAACGGCGGTAGCACCGTGTAGGTGTTCACCTTGGAGAACCCTGTGGGGCTCAATGGCGTGGAAATACTTTCTGATATTCTGCTGACCAACCCGCGTTCGACCAACTCATGCAGCCCTCTTTCGGCTGTGTCAGCCGACCACCCGTACCATTCGGGCATGCGCTCAGAAGGTAGCCGGCAGTAGGATTTCTCTCCCAGTACAACCAGTAGCATGGCCAATGCGGGAAGACTGATTTCCTCGTCGAGACCGGTGCGCCAGAACTCATATGACAGGCGCAGAAACCGTTGCCGAGGCCTCTGATAGGGTCCGCCAGACCCATCCTGGGACAGAAGACGCACCTTGACCTCGCGGCCGGAGCCTGATCGTTCCCGCTTGATTAGTTTCCGTTGCTGCAGGCGGGAGAGTATCTTCGTGGCTGCAGCTTTTCCTGAATCGATTCCGGCATGCTGAAAGCATCCGAACGCCCTTGCCCAGGTCTGCAATGGCAGTGTGGTGTACCATTCCCCGTTCTCATCGCTGCTGCTGGTCGATGCCGCTATCAGCAGATACGCCTTGAGACCGCGCAAATCTCCGTTCCTGATGAACCGGGCAAGCACGCTGTTGCGCTCTTCGTTGCCACGTGGAAGCTGCACGAAGGATTTGTCAATCGGCACGAATGACCGTTTCGAGCGGGCAAGGAGTGTCTCTACGGTCTCACGCCAGTCAATCTGATTATCATTCATATGCTACCTTTCGCATGAACATCATCACCATTGCCCGCAATGCTACCATGCAAGCCGAAGAGAGCGAATGTTTCATCATTGCAGATGACGTACACTACAGCGGGTATATGTATATATCTCTCTAATATCTATTTTGTCATATCTATGCCATTGCCTGACATGTCCTATGCCAGCTTCCATGGAAAACGCATCCGACACCCCGTGCTGTCGCGTCGAGCGATGTACTACAGCAGAAATATCCGACATTTTCACCGGTCTGCACATCAGGATTTGCGACGCTATCCCATTCCTCACCTACGAACAAGACGAACCAGCCCCCTACAGCGAACATATCCGCTCCTCATCTCTGCTCAAAACGTAATTCGTCCGGGAAGATCGGGGAATCCCCCTGATTCGTATCCCACGACGGCTTGTGCTGTGGCGGGAATCCGTTCCCGGATTGGCCGGGTTCGCCGGCATCCGCATCGCCCGCATGCGGTTGCGCGCCCCCATGGTCCGGGGCACCCGTACTTGGTGAGGGGCGTTGTCCGGCGGCGTCCGCCTCCGTTTTCCTTTGCATCGACTCGTTGACCCGTCGCATGGCGTCGGTGAGCCTTTCGGCGGCCTGTTCCAGTGTGGAGGGGTTATTGTTCTCGTGCGCCGTGTGTCGGGCGTGGTCGAGTTCGGCTCCGAGATCGATGCGTGGCCGGGCGTCGTCGGTCCTGTCCGCGGAATCCTTGTAGAGCGTGTCGGCCTGTTCGATGACCTGGTTCAGTTTCTCCCGCGCGTCGGCGAGCTGCTTGCGTTCGCGTGAGGCTTTGGCCTTGCCGACGGCGTCGCGCAGGTCCTTGGTGCGGGCCTGGATTTGGCCGTTCGTTTTTTCCATGGACGTCCGCCGGTGGTCGAGCTGGTTCGTCGTCATGTCCGGATCGCAGGCGGCCGGCGGTTCCGGGAGCCGGTATCGCGTGATCGCGGCGACCAGTTCCAGGGTCTTGGGATCCTGCACATCCCCGTCGCCGAGTCTCAGGTATGGTTCGGCCTGTTCCAATACCTTGCCCCAGTCCGTTCGTATCGTGTCCGACTGCTTGATTGCTTGATTGCATGACGTGAGCGCCGCCTGATGGTCCCGGATGCTCATCATCGCAGCCAGACCCGCGGCCGACCCGATGATGACGGCCAATGTAAGCGTGATGCCGATGATGCGGACAAGGGGGATGCGTCGGCGTACGGGGACCTCGTCCGATTCCCCGGGCGCCATTTCCTCCGGTGTGATGGCGTCGTCGGCTGTCTGGCCACCGGTTTCCCTGGGTTTCGGGGCTGTTGCCGGTTCCTCCCGCCTATGCGTGACGGGCGTGTGTGTCTTGGTTTTCTCGTTTCGCGTGGCTCGTGCCGGCCTGTCGTCGAGAACGGGTGCGATGGGCCGGAACCGGCGTCCGGGTCTCGTTCCGGCTGGTGGTTCCGGCGGCGCTCCGGCCGTTCCCGGGTCCTCGATGGCGTGCGCGGCCCATTGGTCGAGTTCCGGCCATGTGCCGGGATGGTCGTGGATCTGGGTAAGAAGGTCCCAGTTGCCGGGGTCGCTCATGAGGTCGGAAAGTTCGTAAGGATCGAGCCTGGGATTGATGCGGCGCATGTTTCCTTCTTTTCCGTCGGGGTCAGTGTATGTAGGTGATGTTGGGATTGTTGGCCTGTTCCTTGGTGAGGGTCCTGAGCCATGCGTACGGGATGCCTCCGCCGGATTCGCTGATGACGATGCTGCCGTTGTCTTTGATTTCCTCGACGATGGCGACGTGCCCGTAGTCGGTGCTTGCGCCGAGATAGCCTTTGGTGAAGCTGGCCACGTCGCCGAGCTGTATGTCGCCGCCGGTCGGGTATCCGAGTTTCCGGGCGCTTGACGCCCACATCCAGCCGTCACCCATGTAGCCGTCTACTGGTTTGCCGATCTGCAGTCGGCGGGCGGCCGCCCACCATGTGCATTGGCCGGTCGCATAGGTGGTGATCCTGCCCACGGGCGTGCCGGTCGCCGCCACGTCCACATTCAACGTGCCGGGCTGCATGGCCAACGGCGGCGCGAGCTTGCCGATGGTTCGTCCTGCCGTGGCCGAACAGCCGCCTCCCATGTCGATCGCCGGTCTGACGTTGTCGAGGTACCGTTTGGTGATGCTTGGGATATCCGGGTATTTCATGAGGTTGCCTTCGCCGGCGTTGTGGGCGATGACCAGTGCCGTCAGATCGTCGAGCTTGGCGAATGGCATGTCCGGGTGCGCGGCCTTGAGCTGTTTGACGCCTTCCAGACGGTTTTTCAGGTACATGCCGCCGTAATGGGCGTGGACCATGGGGTCGGTGATGCCTTCGGGTGGTGTCTGGTCGGCGCCGTCGGGATGTACGCCGCGCCATACGCTCCTGTTCATCTGCAGCAGGCCCCATGTGCCGCCGTTGCTGTCGTCGGCGTACGCATCCGGCCGGAAACCCGATTCCTGTTCCATGAGCGCCGCGATGAAATCCGCGCCCAACCCGCTCGACCGGGCCGCCTCGCTTACCCAGGGCTTCGCCTCGTCAGGGACCTCGATCACGCCGGCCTCGCAGCCTCCGCCGTCTCCGGCGGCGACGGTGGGGATGAACCACAGCAACAGGCTGACGATCATCAGCACGGCCACCGCGCCCAGCAGGATCGGGACGCCGACCGTGGTCGACGCCGCTGCGGTGATGCCGGCCTTCACCGCCATCGCCGTCCGTGCGACCATCCGTATGGCCTGCCGTGCGGCCTGGGTCGAGGCCTTGGCGGCGGATCTGGCCCTCCGGCCGCCCGATCGCGCGGCCTTGCCGGAACGACGCGCGCGCCTGGCATGGGCCGAGACCCTCCTCCCCGCCGCGACGCGCGCCATGGTGCCGCCCGTCGCGCTCTTCCTGCGCGGGACGCCGTTCAGGCCTTCGCCGATCCGGCCGGCGACTGCCGTCGGCTGCGGATTGTTTTCTTCGCTGTCCTCCTCCTCCTGTGCCGGTTGCGATTCGAGCACGGACCATGCCATATCGATGCCGCGTTCCGCAGCATCGATGGGCGTCGTGCCGTTCGGATGCGGGGCTTCGGGGCCACCGTTGCGGTTCATGGCCCGTGGGCGTTTCGGTCCGGCCGGCCCGTGGGCAGAGGAGATCCCGTTGATGTGCCGAACCCGCAGTCCGGGAATCCTTCCGTTCGGCCGTATGAGATTGCGCGTGGCCCGGAATGAGCTGGGGGCGAGGGGTCTCATGCGGGTTTCCGATCCTCGAATTTCGTGGTGTACAGCCGGTAGAGCAGGCTGTCGGTGTCGATGCGCCCGTCGAATGGTATGAACGCGGTGCCGCTTTTGGCCATGCCCTGGCCGGGCTGCACGCCGGTGAAGAACGCCCGCTGCTCGTCGGACAGCTTCAGCAGTTCGCACAGGGCGTCAGCATCCGTGGCGGTCTGGTTCAGCAGCAGGAGGAAGTCGCTGTTCGCGAGCATCAGCCTCGCGTCCTGGTTGGCCAGCAGCTCCTCGATGTTCTGCGTGATGCCGGTGGGGCTCAAGCCCCATTTGCGGGCGCGCTTGTACAGGCGCAGGAAGTATTCGGCCGCGTACCGGTTCGAGAACAGCAGGTGGAACTCGTCCACCCACAGCCAGGTGCGCCGGCCGAGACGTCGGTTCCTGACGACCCGGTTCCATATCTGGTCCAAGACGACGAGCATGCCGAACGTGCGCAGCTCCGCCCCCAGTCCGGAGACGTCATAGACGAGGAACCGGCTGGACGTGTCCACGTCGGTGGCATGGGAGAAGGCGTTCAGGCTGCCGGTCGCGTAGATCTCCAACGCGCGCGCCGCGTCACGGCCCCCCGGCTCGCCCAGAGCGGCGAGGCGGTCGTGCAGGGTGGCGAGCGTGGGCATGCCCAGTTCGGGATGCTCCCTCACCTCGCGGTACATGCCGATGACCGTGCGGTCGATCAGGCTGCGCTGCATGCGGTCGATGCCGTCCTGTCCGCCGATCAGCACGCCGAGCATGTTCAGCACGCTCGCGCATTTCGACCGTATCGGGTCGCCTTCGGAATCGTCTTCATATTCGATGTCCAGCGCGTTGATGTGCGCGCGCGACGATTCCCCAATCTCGACTCGTTCGCCGCCGAGACCGTCGCACAACGGCGTGAACTCATGCTCCGGGTCGATGACGATCAGATCGTCGTCCGGCCGGGTCAGATAGATCTGGGTGATCTCGTTCTTCGCCGCCTGGCTCTTGCCCGACCCGGTCGTGCCCAGGATGAACCCGTTGCCGTTCATGCCTTTCGTGCGGTCGATGACCACGGGATTGCCGGTGCGCGCGTTCGCTCCATGGAACACGCCTCCCGGCTCGAACAGCTCCTGCGACGTGAACGGCACCAGAATCGCCGCGCTCGACGTGGTCAGCGTGCGGCGCATCGGCGGCAGGGGATTGCCCAATGGCAGCACGGCGTTCAACCCCTCCACCTGCATGTAGGCCAAGGTCTCGGCCACGCACGACTGCCCATCGATCGCGGCCGTCACGTCACGGACCGTCTGGTCCAGTTGCTCACGACTGTCCGCCGACACGTCCACGATCATGAGGGAATCCACCAGACGGTCGCCGTTATGCTCCAGATCATCGCGCAGCTCGCCCGCCTGGCTCATGGATTCCTGAAGATCATGAGGCAGCATGTCTTCGGGCAGATGCTGTTTGCGGTTCTTGCGCCGCTCGTCGATGGCCTGCATGTCCATCTCGGCGATCGTCCGGTTCACGAGCTTCAGCCCCTCGGCCTTGCCCCGCGGGGACAGATGGATGCCGACCGTGATATCCGCCTTGATGTCCGTGATGGACGACACCAGCTGGTCGCTCAGGTAATCCGGGAAATCCCGCACCAGAAGACACTGGTGCCATACTTCCGTGGTGCCCGAGCTCAACCGGAGCCGCCGGCGGTCCGACACGTCCACGGCGAACGGGGCCACGTAATCCTTCGTGGACATGCCATGCGATTTCAGGAAGCCGTCCTCGTCGAACATGAACCGCGTGCCGCGACGCAGCATCCCGTGCAGCACCTCCAGCCGGGACCGGCGGTCCAGGCGCACGCCGACGCAGCCGCCCACCGACCGCAGTTGCGCCGTGGCACGCAGCACGGCGCGGTTCAGCAGCGTGACCGCACGTTCCCCGTCCCGCTCGCGCAGCGTCAGCGTCAGATACTTGTCCGTCACCGCGCCCTGCGAACGGCCGGCGAGACGCCGGCGCACATTGCGGTTGAAGTCCCCGCGCAACCCATCCAGCATGTCGCCCCGTAGGGGCATGGCGATGCTGCGCGTCACCTCCTCGGGATCCAGCATGCGTGTGGCGACCGTGATCTGGACACCCATGTTCTCGCCGACCGAGTTCAGGAAACGTCCCCACCGGTCCACGACGTCCAGCTGCTGGTCCTGGGTCGCGACCTGATAGTTGATGTCGCTGATCCGCAGCGACACGCTCCACCGGTCGCCGCCCAGATACGCGATCCCGTTGGACAGCATCGAATCATAGCCAAGCAGCTCCTTCGACGAACGAGGTATGCGACGATTCCCGGAGCGCCGGTTTCCGGCCTTTCCATGTCGCTTGTCGTTGCCTTTGACCGCTTTGCTGCCGTTGATGTCAGACATGACGACGTGCCTTCCTTCCTCCGATTCGTCTACGGGTCTTCTCCTTCAACGACGGTTTGCCGGGGAATCTCGCGGGAACATGGGGTTCGAGCGGATACACCTTCGGGCCGAAACGTTGGCGCAGCATGTATCCCAGATACCGTTCCGGCTTCAGTCCCTTCGGACGCCACCAGCCCCACAGCGCGAACGGCAGACACACCACGAACAGCAGATACGAGCCTAGGTCCGTCAGCCCCAACGACCAGAACAACGCCGCCTCCCCGCCGCCCAGGACGAGCATGCACGCGGCGGCCGCCAGTTGACGCCAGCCCAGCCCCCCACATCACCTTCGCCTCGACATTGGCGATCTCCTTATACACGCGCATCTGCAACATGAAAGAATCCTTTCCGATTGGCCCCGGTTCCGATGCGGCTATTCGCCGCCTGCTATGGCGCGGCTGACACGCTGGCTCACCGCGATCACGAAGAACAGCAGGATGCCCGCCATCATGAGATTGCCGAAATTGCCCGTCACCCACGACACCATGCCCTTGTCCGCGGAATCCGGGATCCTCACGGCATCGACCACGATCCGCTGATAGAACACCAGACAGACGAACACGCACACCGCATTCACCGACGTACGCGCATACGACTTGAAGAAACCCACGCCGATCGGCTTGGTATCCTCATGCACCAGAAACGCGAACGGCAACGACTGAAACGCCGTCAACGCATACAACTCGATGAACCGCACATACAGCACCACCGTGAACACCACCGACGCCAACTGGGACAACAACCACGGGATCACCAGCAGAAAGAACAACGCCGCCTGCCCCATCACACCTGCATCACGGATCTGGTCGCGCATCAGATCGCCCAACTGGCCACCCTCGCCCGCCACCTCAAAGGACATCTGCGAGGACACGCCCTGCATAAGGAACTGCGTGACCCGGTTGAACATGCCGATGAACAGACCGGCGTTCTGCACGGCGATGAACACCAACGCGATCTTGAACATGGTGCCGGCCACGATCTTCGCACCCAGATCGCGATCCGCTTCAATGCGCGTCGAGTTGCGCGCCAGCTCCAACGTGAACATGACCGCGAGCACCACCGATGTCAGAGGCTTGACGGCGACTCCATGCACGTTCACCGCCAACTGGTAAAGAGCGGGATTCCATGTCTCCGGCGCCTGGGACAACAGCCCGGCCGTGATCGAACCGGCACCTCCGCCGCCGATCATGTTGAGCATGGCTACGATGAAGTCCTCCATGGCAGGCCCCGAATCAGCTCAGCCCAGAGCCACCGCGTTGAAAATCTGCGCGGCCGCGATGATCATGCCTCCACCCACGATCTGCCACAGTCCAGACTGCGTCTGCGGCCCATTATGATCCTTCAGGCCGCCGCCGAATGTGACGGCGCCCCACACCAGCCACAGCCCACCGCCGATGGTGGCGAACCTGACGAACAACTGAAGCACCTGATTCAACAAATCCACGACGGCCTCCTCTGATGACGATCAAGGAGCCCGACAGGCAACGGTCTCCGTTGACACCCATCGTCAGGGAAAGCCGGCGGAATAGCGGCGGACAAGAATGGTCTCGTTGTCCTTTATGTGCGGTGAGACCGTTTTGATCAGGACGAATAAAGAAGGAGGCGAGCAAAGCTCGCCTCCTCGATTCATAGAGTCAAATTCAGCGGAACCAGACCTGAGCGTGATAGCTGGTCGAGTACCCGTCATCGGCGTATGCGCGGCTGGACTGCAGAGTCCACACGGTGCTTGCTACGCGCCTACCATGCTGCGCATAGGAGCGACCTTGGGTTCCTCCGTTGGTCCAAGTCTGGGCCAAGGCATAGTCCGTGCCGGCATGGAGAGCGTAGGTTCCGGCCGCGTTAGCGGCAGGAACGGTGAAAGCCATCACGGCTGCCGCAGCTGCGGCGACGGCTCCGACTTTGCCCAGCAGACCGATTTTGCTTTTGGCGGTGGTGTTCATGGGAGTTCCTTCCTCCTTGGGTTGTCCAACCTTTCCGGTTGGTGCTCCCATAATATGCATTGACTGACTAGTCAGTCAACAAGAATCGTTGATTCTTGCCATACGATTCCCTTATAGCCTGTTATCAGAGAGTTCAGCCGCTTTGCTCAGACCGGTTAGGGACAGATAGAAATCAAGAGCCTGACGGAGCTGCTGCTTATTCTTCCATCGATCGGACCTTATGACGGCGATGTACATATCGATTAGGGCTCCTGCCTTAATGCTGTCATGGGCGTCGTTGAGCTGCCCAAACAAGACTAGTTCAAGTGCTTCCTCCCACTTCATGTGCCCCGCGTTCTCCGCTCGGGCTTTTTCTTCATGCAGCAGCAATCCGGAACGTATTCGCGCATCTTCATAGTGCATGTCAGCAATCGCGGCGAGAATCCGAGCGAAATCGCTTCTGCCGCTACATTGGGACACTTTTGCGCACAGGCGCTCATCGCACCATTGGATAAGCGTATCCCGTAATGCTTCCTTCGTGTGAAAATGGAACAGCACTGTGCCACGCGTCAAACCAAGTCGGTCAGCGACGCCCTGCAATGTGGTCTTCGCATATCCCTGTGTTTCAAATTCGAGAGCCGCGGCTTCGAGCAGGGCTTCGCGCGTTCTACGTCTCCGTTCCGCACTATTCATCGATATCCTCGCATTCATTGACTAATCAGTCAGTATGAGTAAGGATATCTTATCGTGAATAAATCATCTAATGGGCATGCCGATATGTCGATTTAGCATGATTCCGGCGCGGAATACATCGGCTGTGGGACGGCTGATGTTGAGGCTGGCGCCGATGGCGTCTGTGCAGGCTTTGGTGATGGATAGTCCGAGGCCGTGGCCAGGTTGGTTGGCCATGCGGGTTGCGTCTCCTCGGTGGAATGGTTGGATGAGGTCGGCCGTGGCTTCGGGGTGGTCCGGCTGTTTTGTGGTGTTGGTGATGCTGATGGTGACGTGCTGCTTATCGTCGTGGATGGTGCAGGTGATGGCGCCGTGGTCGGTGTTGTGGATGATGGCGTTGCGTATCAGGTTGTCCACAGCGAGCGAGAGGTAGCGCGGGTTCGTCTCGATGAAGGGGCCGTGGTATGCGGCGAGTCCGTCGGCGTCGATGCGCAGGTGACGTGCCTGTGCCTGTTCGCGGTGGGTTTCGAGCGTGTCGCGTACGATGCGGGCGGGGTCCACGGTTTCCGTGCTGGTGTCGGGCACGGTCTGGATGCGGGAGAGTTCGAGCAGACTGTTGATGAGTTCACTGCTTTTGCGGTTCGCTTCGATGGCGTGGCTGATGGCTGGTTTGACGTCCTCGGGGAACCGGTCCTGGGCCATGAGCGCTTCGAGGCTGGTGCCGATGGTCGTGATCGGTGTTTTCAGTTCGTGGCTGGCGTTGCGGATGAACGATCGTTGCAGTTCGTTGGATTGCTCGATGCGGTCGAGCATCGTGTTGAGCGCGTCGGCTAGGCCGGCGGTCTCGGCGTCGGGATGATCGAGGCTGATGCGCCCGGCGGGATGGTCGGGGTCGAGTTGGCCGGTCTGGCGGCTGATGGAGTCGAGGTGTGCGGTGAGTTTGCCCGACAGGTTCCAGACGAGGAGCACGGCCAGGAGCGCGGATACGGCGAACACGGCGAGCGATCCGTAGCGCATCCATTGCACGACGCCGTCCCTGACGGTGAGCACCACGCCCTCCGTGCCGGTCTGCCCGGCGGTCGGAGAGAGAATGGCACCGGTCACGTCGCAGGGATCCGCGTTACATGAGTCGGCCGTGCCGGGAACCCCGTCCTGGGGCGTGGCAGGTTCCGTCGTGATGGTGTTCTGGTTGCTGCCTGTGGAGATGGTGTCCACCTGATGCTGGAACGCCCAGTCGAGCGAGATGTTCTGTACGAGGATCACGGCGAGGAGCATGCCGAGCAGGAGCAGTCCGACGGTGACGGCGAGGCGGATGCGGAAGCTGGCGGGTTTGCGCGGGCGCGCGGCGTGCCCGGCCGGCCGGTTGGTCGTGTCGGTGTCGGTCATGGTATGCGGTATCCCTCTCCGCGCGACGAGGCGATGAGCGAGGGGTCGGGCAGTTTGCGTCGTAGCGAGTAGACGGCGGTCTTGACGAGGTCGGGCTGGTCGTGCGCCTCGGACGGCCACAGGGATTCGAGAAGGGCGCGGGTGTTGATCCACCCGCCGTCGGCGCGCAGCAGTTCCTCCAGGAGCGAGTATTCGCGGGGTGCGAGGTCGAGAGGCCGGACGTCCGCGTAGGCGAGCCGTCTCACGGTATCGACGGACAGCCGTCCCCGTGAGATCACGGTGGGCGCGTCGTCGGCGTCGCCTCGGCGCAGGAGCGCGCGGATGCGGGCGAGGAGTTCGGGGTAGGCGAACGGTTTGGGCAGGTAGTCGTCGGCTCCGAGGTCAAGGCCGTGCACGCGGTCCTCGATGCTGCCGGCCGCGGTGAGCATGAGCGTGCGTACGGGGATGCGCAGCCTGTCCGCGGTGCGCATGACCTCGTCTCCGGAGAGCACGGGCAGATCACGGTCGAGGAGCATCACGTCGTATTCCCCCCGTGAGAGCAGGTCCAGCGCCTCGACGCCGGTGCCTGCCAGTCCGGTCGCGTACCCCTCGTGCCTGAGACAGTCGTCCAGCACGGCCGACAAGTCGGCGTCGTCCTCGACGATCAGGATCCTCGCCATATTTCGTTGCCTCCGATTCCGATTCATGGCCTTCATGCGATTGCCTTCGCGTTCTCCATTGTGCTCGGCGTGGGTGTGCGTTAGGTGAGCGCGACACGCACCCATCGCACACGGAGAGCCGGCTGTAATGGGCATCGTCCGGCAACCGCCGGGCCAAAGCATCGCCCCGGCAGCGGCGAACCCATGCAAGGGAGGAACACATGCGAACCACATCCGTATTCAGACTGTCGGCGGCCGCGGCGCTGGCCGCCGCGCTGGCCGCGCCATTGTCGGCATGCGGCCAACAGCAGTCGTCGCAGTCATCCGGCGCGCCCTCCGCGACGACGTCGCAGGACGCGGCGCCGAAGACCGACAGCCAGGGCGGCGACGCGCCGCAGGGATCGAACCCGGCCTCGAAACAGGCCGCCGAACGATACCGCGACTGTCTCACGGCGGCGGGAGTGCCCGCGCAGATCATGGACGGCAACTGGGTCGTGCTCCAATGGACCGGCGACGGCTCCGGCTCGGTGTCCTCGGGGTCCACGGACGGTGACCGGGACAAGGCCATCAAGGAATGCCAAGCCAAGGTGCCCGACTACCACGATCCCGACTTCAACACCAAGTAAACAGACCGCACCAGCCGATGGAAGGGGAAACCACCATGACCACCAGCACATCATCCATCCTCAGCCAAGAAACGCTGCGCAGGGCCGCCGCGCTGCTGTCCTGCATGGGACTGCTCGTCTCGCTGACGGCATGCTCAACGCCCTGGAACCAGAACACGGCCGACGACGCGCAGACATCCGGCACCAGAATCGCGCCGAGCATGAGCGCCCTGTTCGACCAGTACCTCGCCAAGGACACACTCAGCCAGTTCGAGCGCGACGTGCTCCAACGGGCCAAGAAGACCGGCAAGATCAGCGCCGAGGACTACGAGACCGCGCACGACAAACAGACCGCGTGCATGGCCGAGAACGGGTGGCAGGAACAGACCCGCAAACTGTCCAACGGACTCTACCAGACCACCGGTGTGACGCCGGTGCCATCGACCGACGCCGAAGTGAACAAGTACATGGAGGCATCCAACACCTGCTCCGAGGGTACCAGCAAGATCATCGAATCCCTCTACCAGCTCCAGCAGGGCAACCCGGGCCTCCTGGCCGACCCGTACGAGACCGCCGTGGAATGCCTGAAGAAAAGCAGCCTCGTCGATGACGCCTACACCGGACGCAAACTCGAAAACGCGTTGAACGGGGACGGAGCGTCCAAAGGACTGCCGTTCGACGCCTCGTCGGACGCCGCCCAGTCATGCTTCACCGGAGCCGGCCTTGCCGTCAACATCGGCTGACGAACAAGCATCCGACGAAAGGAAACGACCACATGAAAACACGAATCCTGACCCCGCTGATCCTGACCGGCCTGGGGATGCTGTCCGCGGGCGTGCTCGTCACCGCGCTCGTCATCCCCACGCCCACACCCGACGGACTGTCCGCGGCCACGAGCCCCGACACCGTCACGGCCAGCCGCCAGCAGTTCGACGACGAACGGACCGTCGAGGCCTCGTTCGAGACCAGCGCGGAACAATCGCTCACCTCGCGCGCCGCCGGCACCGTCAGCGAAACCCTGTGCATGCCCGGCCAAGCGGTCGAATCCGGCAAACGACTGCTGTCCGTGGACGGCAAACCCGTCATCGCCCTGCACACCGACACGCCCCTCTACCGCGAGATCGGCACCGGCGACACCGGGCCCGACGTGCTCGCCCTGCAACAGGAACTCGCCCGCCTCGGCTACAACGCCGAAGGCAACGGCACCTACGGGTGGCGCACCAAGGACGGCGTCAACCAGCTGCTCTCGCAGGCCGGCGATCGCAACCCCGACGGCAGGATCGGACCGACCGACGTGGCATGGCTGCCCCAGACCACCGCCACACCAACCCAATGCACGGCCGGACTGAACACCAACCTGACGGACGGTGCCGAAATCATGAAGACCGGCGGCCAACTGACGGCCATCACCTTCCCCACGCCGGCGAACCTGAGAGAAGGCAAACGCACGTTCACGCTCTTCGGCGTCAAGACCAGCCTCGACAAGACCGACGGCAGGATCAGCGACCAGAAATTCCTCGACCAGATCCAGGCCAGCGACGGCTACAAGACCACCCTCGCCGACCAAGGCGGCAAGAAACCAACCGCCACCCTCGCGCTCGAACAACCCATCGACGCGATCAAGGTCCCGCCCTCCGCCATCACCGGCCAGAACGGCACCCGCGCCTGTGTCTCGCCCGACGGCAAACAGGCTATCCCCGTCACCGTCATCGGCTCCGCCCTCGGCGCCACGCTCATCCAACCCGAACAAGCCGACGCGACAATCGGCAAAGTCGCCCTCGGCCACAAACTCGACGACATCCAATGCCCCGCCACAATGCAGCACTGACACAAGGAGGACGCGCATGAGCACCAGCATCCTGCCCCTCGAAACGGTCGCGGACCCCGTGCCGACACGGCCAATCGACTCCGCGCGGCCCGCGGCCGGCGGAATACCGTCGGTCACGGGCGAGCACGTGGGCCACCGGTTCGCGGACGGCCCCTGGCTGTTCCGCGACCTTGACTTCACCCTCACGACCGGCGAGGCCGTCGGCCTGTGCGGGCCGTCCGGCTCTGGCAAATCCACCCTCCTGTCCATCATCGCCGGCTTCGAGCCGCCCGCCGAAGGAACCATCCGACGCAGCCGGGTCAACCGCGTGCGCTGGGTGTTCCAGAACCCCCACGGCATGCCACGGCGCACCGCCATCGACCACGTCGTCCAACCACTCCTCGGCCAGGGCATCGACCGCACGCAGGCCGAAGACGAAGCCATCGCCATCATGAGCACGTTCCACCTGACCAAAGTCGCCGCACGCGAGTTCCGGGAACTATCCGGAGGCGAAGCACAGCGTCTCATGCTCGCCCGTGCCATCGCCAGCAAACCCGACCTCCTCCTCGTGGACGAACCCACCGCCCAACTCGACCAGCGCACCGCCAACGACATCGATTCCACCCTCACCGGACTCGCGCAAGGCGACGCGATCGTCGTCATAGCCACCCACGACCCCAACACCCGGGCCGCGTGCACCCGCGTCATCGACCTCGCGTGGCACAATCCGAACCCCAACATCGACACCAAGGACGACACACGATGAAACCGACCGCCATCCTGTCCGAAGTATGGCGCAACGTCGCCACCGGCACTACACGTGCCCTCGCCTGCGCCGGCATCCTCACCCTCATCGCAGCAGGAACCGCCGTATTCGACCTGACCGCCATTACTTCCCTCCAACACGAATCACGGCAATGGGCCACCAGCGCCGCCGCCATCCACATCATCTCCGGCAGCAAGCAGATCGACCCGACCACCTGCGCAAACCTCACCCAAACCACCGGCACCACAGGCGGCACCACCACGAATCCCATCCAAGCGGCCGGTGCGCTCAAAAGCAACGGGGAAATCACCCTGACCGCCATGCCCGCGGCCCCACTGGACGCCTGGCAGGCGACACCGGGACTCGCTAACGTGCTCGGCGTTGGAGCAAGAGAGCAAACCCAACCCGGCGTATGGATCTCCAGCCAACTCGCCGCCACCCTCCACGCGCGCGAAGGAGACGACCTGCCCACAACCCAGGGCACCATGCACATCAGCGCGGTCTTCCCCTGGGCCGACGACAGCCGCGACCAACGACTCGCCTACGCGATCATCACCCCCACACCCATCAACGCCGGCCAGCAATGGGACGAATGCTGGGCCACCATCAACCCCGCAAACCCCGACGCCGAAGACCTGCTCAACACCACCGCGACCGCCATACCCGGAGCCGCGCCCGCCACCCAAACCAAACAAGCCAACACCATGCTCGGCACCAACCCCGACCTCGACACCCGCTACCGGCAGCGAACCACCCGCAGCATGCTCGCCATCACCCCCATCGCCGCGTTCGCCATCGCCATCATGGCCACGCGCGCGCGACGCATCGAAATAGCCGACGACCTGCACATGGGCATGCCCCGCCAAGGCATCCTCGCCACCAACGCGCTCGAAACCCTCGCATGGACCCTGCCCGCCATCCTCACCGCCACCGCCATCACCTACACCACGGCACGCTGGACCAGCGGACACGCCAACGCACTCACCCTGACCACCATCCAGCTTCCCGCACTCACCGCAGCCCTCATCGCCGCGCAAATCGGAGCTGCCATCGCCATCACCGCCATACACGACAACCAACTCTTCGTCTTCTTCAAAAACAGACAATGAGCATGAGGGGTGCCAGTTCAGACTGCCATAAGCCTTGATTAAAGGGCGAGCATGTTTTTCAATGACACGCCCGCCCTCTATGCATTGCCCCTTTGTCGGGACGCTTGAAGTTTATCAGTTGTAGGTCATTTCCTGAGTAGGAGAATCCGTCATCTTGCAAATCCCGGGTTATGCTGTAGTAAAACCTTTACTAAAGTTTGCGGGGAGGATGTCATGGCCACGCTCAAGGAGGTCGCGGAACGGGCCGGGGTGTCACAGAGCACGGTGTCGCGCTTGCTGAACGACCCATCGTTCTCCATCAAGGAGGAGACGCGACGGCGCGTGCTGCGCGTATGCGAGGAGCTGGGATACCGCAACGTGTTCCGTCCCGCGATTGCTGTGCTGGACGCTCCTCCATCCGGGGAGAAGCTGCAGGACGCATACTTCTCCGATCTGCGGAAGGTTCTTGCGGAGTGTGCGGAGTCGATGGAATTGGACCAGCCCACGTTCATCCGGTCCATACGCGAGCTGACGGAACGCGCGGCGGAGTTCGATGGGTTCATCACCGTGGATGCCACGGTGTTTCCTGAAGCGGACCTGCGCGCCCTGCATGCGGCACTCCCGCATGGCGTGTGCATCGACACGAATCCGGCACCGCACCTGTTCGACTCCGTACGGCCCGATCTGTCGCAGACGATGTTGGACGCCCTGGACGCGATGATTGCGGCGGGCCGTAGACGCATCGCGTTTCTCGGCGGCGTGGGCAGCATCATGGGCACACATGACTATCCCGAGGACATCCGCACGTTCAAGACCTGCGCCTACTACCTGCCGCTCGCCGGCATCGTCGCCAGCCTCGTCGTCTTCCTCCTGACCGTCAAGATCGACGAGAACATGCACGACCGCATCGTCGAGCAACTCGAAGCGCGCCTCGCCTCCGAGGAAACCGACAAGCAGTAAGAAATCCAACTACAAACAAAAAGACCTTGGGTGGGTTGTCATCTATAGATGACAACCCACCCACCACTCAAGTCGTTCGAATCGTAACTGCGCTATTATTTACAGTAAGTAGTTATTCGCATTGCGGGCAGCTGCTTACTGTCCATTACGTTCAGATTCGAAAGATTGGAGAAGTCATGGCCACTTTTGACCTTGATACCCATGTTGAGGAAACTGAGGGGGACGCTCGTCCTCTGATTACCTCGAAGTTCATGTGCACCCCTGGCTGCCCGACCGGCGGCCTTGCCTGCTTCACTTCCCAATGTACCAATGGTTGTAGCTTCACCGGTGGAAGCAAGCATTAGCAACGTCGTCGTAGCATCGTGCGTTCCTAGAGGCAAGCCTTGTCTCTAGGAACGCCTTTTTGGAAGGTGGATCATGCCAGTTATATCGGCGACCAATCTCTCGATTGGGTACAAGAATTCCCCGATTGTCAGTGACATCAACTTGCGGTTGAATACGGGTAGGATCGTCTGTCTGCTCGGGGCGAACGGCGCGGGTAAGACCACGTTGATGAAGACGCTGCTCGGGCGGATCAGGCCCGTGAGCGGGGAGGTCACATACACCGGGACGAACATCAACGAGATGTCCGCGGCGATAGACCATCCCAGTTTCTTTCCCTACCTGTCTGGTAGGGAGAACGTCGAGGTGGTCTCCGCGTTCTGGGGTCTGGACGTGGACCCGGAGACGGCGTTGAACAATGTGGGCATCAACCACGCGGCGCATGGACGGAAGGCGAAGGACTATTCGACGGGTATGAAGGAGCGTCTGGAGCTGTGTCTCGCCCTTGTGCCGCATCCGAGGTTTCTGTTCCTCGATGAGCCGCAGAACGGATTGGATCCCGATGGCATAGCCTCCTTGTCCGAAACGCTTCGCGCCTATCGGGACAGGGGGAACTGCGTCGTCATCTCCACGCATCTGCTTCATGAGATTCAGGGAGTCCCGGATGAATGCATCGTGATTCGACATGGCCGGGCCGCGCAATTCACGGATCTGACCGGGGTAAACCTCGCGGACCTGTATCAGGGGAGGTAAAGGTGAGTGCCGTTTCTCCTGTTCGCGCGTTGGTCGCCTATTACTGGAACGTATGGTATTTTCTCGCCGCGGTGTTCGGAGCCGTGGCGTCCCTTCTGCTGGGTTCGTGGATTTCAGGCGCGGCGAACGGAACCCCGATAGCTGGAGGATACAGCTTCTTCTTCACCGGCACCCAGCCGGTGATTTGTCTTGCGCTGCTCTTTGTGTGCGATGCCAGGGTTGCGAAGGCGCACTATGGAGGTTTGCCCCGCCACGTGTATTCCGCATGGAAGCCGTGCTCGCTCAGAACCATATTCCGGGCTTTGATTCTGGCCGCTGTGAACCTGCTGAGCGTATTATGCTTCGACGTCATCATGGTTCTGATGGGTACCGGGATGCATCCGAATCTGGCCGTCGTCCTGTGCTTCGTCGTGCTGCAAAGCCTTTTGACTGCCCTGATCTATTCGATCGTCGAGATTGCCGTCAATCCCGAAGTCGCCGGGATCGTCTCGGCCATCCTTTGCTATGTATGGGTTCTTCTGCCGGGCGACTTGTCCGACTATGCGACGCCCTACGTCGCGAACGCCCTACGGGTCGTCGGGTTGAATCTGAACGGCACCGTGATGTCGCCGGCGGAAACGGCGAGCCGATCGTCTGTCGGCCCTGTGGTGGTGGTCGTCCCGATTGTGGTGCTCCTGGTTGTCTATGTTTTGTTGAGCTGGTTCCGTCGCGAAGGAGTGGACAGGAAATGAAGTCCCTATTGCGTATTGAGCGCGTGGCATTGATCCGTTGGTCGATGCTCGCCTTTGTGGCCGTGCTGCTGCTTCCGCTGTTCTTTTTGCGTTACGGGAGCATGGGCGCGGTGGCGCAGTCGGCGATGGTGATGGCACTTCCCATAACCACGGCCGGCCTTGTTTTCTCCCATGCGAGGGTGCCCCGCTCATATCGTTCCTTCAGCATCCACGATCGGCTCCTGCTTCGCTTTACCTTGAAGTCACTATTGCTTGGTGTCGCGGTCAGCATCTGCCTGACTCTGCTGTACGGATTTGCCGTCGGATTTATCGTCAATAAGAGACCGCTCTCGTTGCATGTCGCTTTGATGTTTGCGTTCACCGCTGTCGTTCTTTCCCTTGCATGCTTCGTCCTGCGACTCTGGGCCAGTCCCGTTGTCGCTTGGAGCATTGTCGGCTTCTTCATCGTCGCCGGCCTTCCGGTCAGCTCCGGCATGTTCGAGGGCTCGCCGATTCTGCATGCCGTTATACCGACCACATGGATGCTAAGCGGGGCGCGATTTGCCGGTTATGTGATTCCGGTCGGTGTAGTTGTTGCCATGGCAAGTGCATGGCTGCTGCTTAAGGCGGTGAAACGTGTCTAGATATACTCTGCTCGGATCTCCATACGTGAGGATTGCAGCGCTTCCCGTCGACAAGTTTCCTAAGAAAGGCAGTTCCGCGTTATCGGTGTTCGCGGACACCGTCATATCCGAACCCGGTATTCGTGCAGTTCTAGAAAACTCTGCTCCATCATTTTACGCTGCTGTCACAAAAAATCTTGCAGAAGATTCGAAGACTGAGCGAACAAAGGTTTTGAAGGTAGCTCGAAGCGCGCTAAAATACTTATCGCGCCTTACAACTAGAGCGACTCCTTTTTCGACTTTTGCAACCGTTGGAGTGCTTGAGAATGTTGTATCAAATCCCGATGGTCTTGAGTTAGAAGTAGGACAGCGACGTATTCTCGAGCGGATAGCCGTAGGGATTGATGACATTGAAAAGACCTTCACATTTAACCCATCCGCTTATCTTCTTGGTGAACGGCTTTACATTCCATCACCATCAAAGAGCCAAGAGACGATTTCTGTTCGTTACAGCGAAGCCGTACAAGCTGTAAAACAAGTAACAGAAGGTCGCCTAATTGGTCTTGAACAACTTAGCTCAACACTCGCAACCAAATTCGGAACCTCTGAGGGCCTAAGTGCTTTTATCGATGGCCTTATCGATTCCGGCATACTCCTTGCCGCACCAATCTCCTATCAAATGAGGGATTGGAAGGAGGATCTAGCATCGTCAGATGTTACCTCAACCGTACAGCTATTTTCGCTGGCACGATTCAGTGGCACGTTTCCAAGTAATCTCATCGACGATACAGGATTGGCAATTGAGTTGATGGGAAGACTGTTCTCATTTTCAACTCAAAATAGGAATATTGAATCCTTTACGGAACGCTATATTTCTAGATATGGTAACTTCCGTTTTCCCGCCAACCAAGTTATCGATAACTATGATGGCATTGGTCTGCTTCCGCCTCTTGAATCGGAAGACCTTCAGCCTGCAGGGCAAGGTAAAGCTCGATTTGATTTGACCAACAAATTTCTATCTGAGGTTATATTTACAAATTCAGATAAGTCAAGTATCGATTTAAGCCGTTATGCTTCTCGCATATTAAGAGAATGGCCGGCAGTGGAATTTGCTTCATCCTATGACGTCATACTGAAAGTCGAAAAAGTAAATTCCCAAACATGCGAGGCTTCGACCAACTTTGTGTTCGACGATATTGGAACAATCCCTTTAGCAGGACGTGCCATGGCTAGGTTTGCTGAGCTCTCTGCCGAGATGAAGAACAATCATCGTGAAATTGTCACCCGAGCATCTGGCCTTGAGCGCACCGAGAGATTACCACTCCTATATCGTTATAATTCCCCGAGGCCGGATTTTCTAAGTGGAAATTCTTCTGTATCCGGGAATGCTCTATCCTTGGGATTTTTGCCTCATGTCGAGCAAGCTGTTTCAATCGTTGGTTTGTCAGACATCTCAGTTTTCGAGAGTTCCGGCAAGATGTACTGCTTCGATGAAAGGCATCAAAAAGTTGCAAATATCCACCTTCCTGGCTTGGTAAATCAAGACTTGCTATCGGGAATAGGTAGATCATTGGTGCAAATCTCTCAAATGAATCAAGCCACACCATATTGGAGCTGGTTGGGTTATGAAAATCACGCTAATCACTTACCGGAGATCCGCCTAGGAGTCACAATACTATCACGAGAGAAATGGAAGTTGACTAATAGGGGAATTGGGACGCTTGATGATTTGAAACGAGTTTTGGCTGATCGAAAAGTTCCTCGATATATCTATGCTGGTGCGTCAGACAACAAGATTCTGCTTGATACTTCAGCTTTCGACCATCTTCGACTCCTAAAGCACGTCATCGAAAACTCTGATGAGGATATCTGGATAGAGAGAGGCGTCGAACCAGAAGATTTAGGTGTTACGAAGTCTGAGTCAGACGATAAAGCTAGGTTTGCTACGGAAATTGTCATTTCGGTTTCTTCGACTGATTGGGCGGAGACGGCGACTCTGCCTGTCGCTCAGATTCCGCCCGTCGGTCTCAATCTAGACTTGTCAAAACGGTCCGTTCTAGAGAGTTCAACCGCTTTTACCTTTGTTGTGCTATGCAACGACTCTAATCAGGAGAGGGTTCTTGCAACTGCCTTTGATGTTCTTGATGACGCTGGTCTCGAAGCATACTTTGTTCGCTACTCTGAGGAAGGTCGCCCAAGTTTACGTATCCGCGTGCGGGGAAGCTTTGACGACACGTTCATTCGGGTGTTTTGCGATTCGGTACTCTCGCTACGCCTCGCGACAGATGTCGAATTCAATCTTAGACTTCCCGAGTATTCACGGTATGGAGGTCCCGAGTGCTTTAAATATTTAGAATCGTTCTGGTGTCTTGAGAGCACCCAACTGGTTAAGATGTTTACCCGCTTATCATCGGATACCCCCGAGCAGGTACAAAAAGCCAAAAGCAATTATATGCGTTTCCTTATCCAGCAACTGGGGTTCACCAGACATTACGTATCTGCCGTAGCAGAAAGCTATGAACATGAGTTTGAAGCAGATCGGCATTCTATTAGAAAAGCCGCCAGAGCTCTGCGAAGTGTTTTTAGTTCCGACGATATGCCCGAAGTGTTTACCGACGAAATGCAAGAGGTTCTTGCGCGTTTTTCATCCTGCCAGCTTCAAAGTAATGCTTCAGCCCAAGACGTTAAGCAATCTATTGCACACATGTCTGCAAATCGCCTTGGGCTTGATCGTAAAGACGAGGCCATATTCTGGCGGGCTCTTCTCAATCATCTAAGATCCGCAGATTTTGGAGGTGAGGAATGAAGACACGTAATGACATTCAACAGGAGGTGACCCTCATTGCAAGTAATCTCGAAGATATCATCCCCATTCGGTATCAAGAGGCTAATCGTACGAAAAGCTTTAACATTAACGGAGGGACTCCTGCCGCAATTCTATATTTAAGTGTCCTTGACGCATTATTTCCCGATGCTGGATATGATGTTCAGGCTCACAACTACGCGACAAGCATGATTTTGGAATATAAACATACCCCAAACATTGGAATTGGACTGTTCGGGGGGACCACACTATTGGCTTGGTGTCTGCAGTCGATTTCCCGTGGAGGAAGCAGATATCAAGGCGCGATTAGAGAACTTGAATCGAGGATCGTCTTTCAGGCAAGACAACAATTGACATTTTTATCAAACGTGAATGCGCCAATATCATCCGAATATTACGACGTTATATCCGGACTCTCTGGCGTGGTTTTGTATGGCATGCGATTCCGGTCCGATGGGCTGCGATTGATTTCTCGGCAGATTTGCAGTAGATTTTGCGAACTATTAGCAACTTCGAATTTCCACGCCTTCGGGTCTTTATCAGCCACTTCGAGACAGGATTCCGTGGCTCAGAAGACGACCACCGACTATGGTTACGCGCATGGTATTTTGGGAGTATTGATGAGTTGCATTCTTTCGGATGTGAACCATGATAATAATATGGAACCATTCGCTGCGATAAGGCAGCTTGTTGATATTTCGAATCACTCGAGAAACTACATACTTCCATACTCTTCCTCAGATTATACTGAAACCGTTAGTAATGGACGGTATGCCTGGTGTTACGGCAACATGCCCTTCTATTTTTTGTCACTAATGCTGAAACCGGTTGATCCAATAATTGCGGAATCTCTATTGAATGCCGCTATTGCTCCCCTGAAGGTTAATACCAGTCAAGTACATGATCTTGGCGTAATCGGTCTTGTTGATAACTCTATATGCCATGGCCGAGCGGGAATAGTCCTAGGGCTTCACCCCTACTTGAGCCACAAGGATAGTCGGCCTATTCGCGATCAGCTCCTTGAAGAGATCGATTGTTCTGTTGCGAATCCTATTGACATTGGATTTCTCGAAGGCGACTTGGGCACCTTGGCTGTCCGAGTGGCACTAGAATACACCGACTCTATTGCGCATCTACCGGCTTTCTTTCCTTTTGTTTCTCCTACACTTTGGGAGGGAATATGATTGCTAGAGCATTAAATGTGACACTGATCTATGGAAAATCGAGAAATCCAGTCTTGCATAGTTTGAACCTTGAAATCGATTCAGGGCAAGTTCTTCCAATCCTTGGCGGTAATGGAACAGGAAAAACGACACTGTTGAAAGCACTATCGGGGCTACTTCGCCCACACTTGGGTCGAATCCTAATTGATGATTCGGATCTTTATCAGAAGAGAGGGAGTGCACTGCAAAGGCTCTCGAGCTCGCTCTACTCCGAAAGATCATTTTATTATCGCTTGTCAGCCCGCGAAAATCTCCGCTATTTCTTGTCGCTTCGTGGCATTTATGGCAGGACTGCAATGTCGTCAATTGACATGGCTCTGGACAGATTCGATTTGCTTGGATTGCAGGATATTCCATTCATGCACTTATCCCTAGGGCAACGAAAGCGACTAGGACTTGCGCGAGCGTTCGCTGCGCCAGCCAGTCTCTATATCTTAGATGAACCTACGGCAAACCTAGATGCCAAGTCATGCAGGCTTGTCTATCAAGCCATGACGGACAAGAGCGCCGACGGAGCTAGTATACTATTCTCTACCCACAACGTGGCCGACCTTGCTACCTCCACAGGAAATGTAATATATCTTAAAAATGGGAATGCGACACGTGTTCATCTCGAGACTCGAGACTCCATTACTGCCCGCAAGCGTTTTAGAATAGTCGGATCTCTTGACCCTGAATCCATTGCATCAATTCCCGAAGTGTCTTGTGTGATTTCTCAGTCCGAGGTCGAGGTTGATATACCTGTTGGTAAGTCTCTTGGATCAGTGCTTCAATCCTTTGAACGAATTGGGATCGAGGTCAACGAAGTAATTGATGACCGGAGTAGATAAAATGCATTCTTTTTTAATCGGCCTCTACCTGTATTTGCGGAGAGAATTCCTTGAACTCGTAACTTATAAGCTCTCCTTGATGCTAGGTGTTGTTTCAGCGGTTGTTGGCATAGTTCAGTTTGCTTTCTTGGCTGTTTTTCTCCAGCAGGGAAACAGTTTTCCTTCATTACAGAATTATGGTGGAAGCGTGATGGCGTTTCTGGTCTCTGGAGCGCTTTTTACTGGTTTTATGAGTTCTTCTCTCTCCAGTTTCTCGCAACTAATATCCTCTGAGCAGCGGACAGGTACATTGGAAGCTGTTTTGACTACACCATTTTCTATTGGCCGAGTGATTGCATATGCTGCGGTTAGCTCATTTATTCAATTGGTAATCGGCACGTTTTTAATGATCACTTTTTTTGGGATTGCATTCTCTATCCCCTTCAACGTTAACCCGTGGCAACTCATATTGGTCATGATTCTCGGCTACTTCACACTTGTTGGCCTCGGGCTCGCGGGTGGAGGAGTTCTTTTGGTTACAAAGAAAGGCGACCCGGTGACATGGTTGTTGACAACTTTTACGACATTATTTTCCGGAGTACTTTATCCGGTCGAAATTCTTCCACAGTGGCTTCAATCGATTAGTTGGTATGTGCCAACCACGCGGATATTGAGTTCTCTCCGGGGGGCATTAACCGGCTATACCAGTATGTTTATGCTTGATGTGGTCTACCTTATAGTTGCAAGCATAGTTAGTATGAGTATAGGATTGCTAGTATTTAGATGGGGTCTAAACAGAGCTATATGGGATGGTTCCGCGACAAGTTATTAAATAATCATACATTTGGAATATTGAAGTTTGACAATATGGCATAGAAAAGCGTTTCTTGTCAAATATCATATGAACTTTGGGATTGACATACTCTATTAGAATATTGTACCAGATTAAGGTCATTATTTCAAAAAAATGACTCTATTCTAATAGAATGCTTCCTTCTTTCGTCGCGCCAAAAGAAACATCAATTGTAATCCGTAATAATTTGATGAATACATGATAGTTCTTCCAATCGTAAGATACTCCGACTGGAAGAACTATCATGACGGGAAGCAGGTCCGACGTCCGGGTCAGATCACGGACGATTCGTAAGGAATCTCATCCGTAGTCTCGGCGACATCCTCATCGGTATCCGCGATATCGCTGGACTGCGCCGATTCTGAGTGACGGCCGCCAGCACTGTTCCCGTGTCTGAACCGGCGGGCGGCGACCAGTCCCACGCCGACGGCGAGCAGGGTGATTGCCGCTGCGATCACGCCCTGGATGGCGGCGCCGGTATGGGCGAGCCCGGTCCGGTAGCCGTTCCAGTCGTCGGTGTTGCTGACCACTTCGGTGTCGGGGCAGACGAGCCTGCCGTCGATCGTGACCGCGTCATCGGGTGCGGACGTCTCGTCCTTGCCGTCGAACGGATCCGGGTCGGAGACGACGCATTCGACCAGCGGCGTGCCGGTGACCGTGGCGCGGTCGGTGTGATGATCGGTCACGCCCTTGAGGATGCCCTTGACCTCGACGCTCTCGCCGGGCTTGAGGACACGGCTGTCCCAATCGGCGGGATATTCGAGATCGGTCACCCGGCCGTCGCCGGCGACCAGCTGGTCCTTGAGGTTCAGGTCCTTGGTTCGGTACCATGCGCCCTGCTTGGTGTCGGGGTCGGTGGTGCTGGTGTTGGTGATGGTGAACACGATGCGCGTGTCGCCCTGCATGGCCAGCGCGTCCTTGACCTGGTCGCGGTCGCCGGCCGGCCAGCCGGAGGCCTCGTCCCATTTCTCGATCTTCAGGCTCGGGGGCATGTCGGGCGTGTGCGTCTCGACCTGGTTGGATGGACGTTTGGTGCCGTTGAGGGTTTCGTCGAACCGGTTGGCGATGTGTTCGCCGGTCTTGACGCGCTTGCACTGGATGAACGCGGTCCATGCCTGCTCGCTTTCGTCGTTGCCGCTGACGAGGTCGAGCATGCGCTGGGTCGCGGTAACGGTGACCACGCCCTTGTCATCCTGCGTAAGGGTGAACAGTTCGCCGCCATACACACTGGCGTCGAAGCCGCTGCCGGCGATCTTCACGCCCTTGCGGGCGATCACCCTGCCCTGCTCGGTCAGGTCGCGCATGGCGTACACGGCCCATTGGCCGGTGTACTGGTCATGCTCGGTGTCGAGCGGGTCGGTGATGCTCCAGTCGGTGACCTTCTGGTAGGCGCGGTGCGCGGGTAGCACGGAGCTGTCGAGGCGGTAGAGGAACAGGCCGTTGAGGTACACGCTCCGCTTGTCGATGGATTCGCCGTCCACCTTCACGACCACGTCCTTGGACGGGTTGACGGGTTTGAGGGGGTTGGCGACCTCGTTGGTGTCCTTGCGGGTGTCGTTGACGACCTGCGTGGCCTTGTTCTTCACGATATGTCCGTCGGTGACCTTGATGACGGTCATCGGCAGGCTCACCTCGTAGCTCGTGCCCAGCATCGACTGGTCGATGGCCGGCTCCTTCAACGGGTCGTGGTTCTTCTTTTCGGCGTATTCCTTGAGGTTCTTGGGCTGGGGGTCGCCCTTGATGGTCTCGCCGGTGGCCGGCACCTTCGTGTCCGCGGTCTTGGCGTACACGTAGGCGACGCCGTCGATCGCCGCGATGTTGAACTTCGCGGTCACGTCCTTGCCGGTCGCGGTGTCGGTGACCTCGATGCGCTTGGCGTCGAGGGAGAGGTATTCGTCGTCCCAGTCGTCGGTCATGCCGAGTCTCCAGACCTTGTAGGCCTGGTTGGTCTGCTTGGCGTCGATGGTCACGCGGTAGTAGATCCGGTCGCCCAGCAGCGCGGTCTTGCCGTCGATGCTGATGGACGGGTCGGCCTGGGTGTCCTTCTTCACCGGCGTGAAGTCGGGCGGCTCGTTCCATACCTTGTTGCTCGGGGTGATCATGTTGTTCAGGGTCAGGGCCCACTGGTTGCCGATTTTGGTGTCCGTGGGCGCGTCCTTGGCGACCGTGCCCTCGAAGCGGACGATGATGCGCGGGTTCGCGCCGTTGCGCCAGTTGGTCTTCACGTACCCGTCGGAGAACACGAGGCGCACCGCGTGCTGCGCGTCGTTCCACTGGGTCTCGTACTCGGTCTTCGGGATGAACCTGCCGGTGGACAGGTCGGTGACCTCCAGGGTCTGCTTGTCCACTTCAAGATGCTCGTCATAGGTGTCGGTGACCGCCACCTCGCTGACCGAGTACGCGAGATTGCCGGGCAGGTGGGGCTGGGTCTCCAGACGGTATTCCAAGCGTTGGCCCGGGTAGACGACCCTGCCGTCCACGGACGCCTGGTCGCCTCCCTGCGAGGATTCGCCGACCACGTCCTTGACGACGGGCGGTATGTAGCCGCAGATCTTCGGCTCGTTCGTGGGGATGGTGTGCGTGTTGACGGTCTGGGAGCCCTTGTTCGTCAGCGCCTTGCCGTCCGGCGCGGTGCAGAACGACAGTTCGTCGCTCGCCTGCTTGCCGAAGTCGTCGCGCACCTGGCCCGCGCCCTTGCCGTTGGCGTAGGCCGCCTTGCCGAGAATGAGCAGCGTGACCTGCTTCGCGGTCTTCAATCCCTTCAATCCCTCGCGATAGGCCCGGCCTGCGGTGGCGGTCACCGTGGTGCCTTCCATCGTGATCGTCCACTGGTCGGTGACGTCCCTGCCGTGGTTGGCGATGTCGGTGACGCTGGACTCGCGATCGGTGCCGGCATCGGCCTCGTACACCTTGATCTTCGACTTGTCGTCGGCGTCGAACAGGTAGTCGGCGGCCGACCAGTCGTCCGTGAGCGTCAGGGTTTCCGGGGCCTGGATGAGGTTCTTGGCGATGGTGCCGTTGACCACCGAGGCGACCCGGTCCCCGTCCAGAAGCGTCATATCGTCGGCGCCGGTCCGGTTGGTCTCCTTCGGGTCGATGACCGCCTCCCACTGGCCCTTCGCGTTCAGGCGGATCCAGCTCTTGTCGGGATTCGGCCGCCACGTATCGAACTGTTTCTTTCCGGCGTCGGCCTCGGGCTCGTGGTTCCACTGGCCCCACGCATGGTCTTTGACCTGCTGGAAGTCGGAGGGCTTCGACACGGTCACGTCGAAGCTGAACTCGTAGACATGGTCCATGGGCATCTCGCCCTTGTCCGCCGAACGCGCGGCCGGTGCCGTACGTGATGGTGGTGCGGTTCGTCATCCGGTCGGCGCTCACGCCGTCCTCGATCTTCTTGACCGGGGGTTCGGGCGGCACCGAGCTCACCTTCCAGGATTCGGCCGGATCGCGGTCCGCGGTGTCCACGGCCGCCTGCATGCGGCCCTGCTTGGGTACCTGGATGTCGATCCAGTACGTGCCCTCGGCCCAGTGTTCCATGCTGAAATCCTTCGGCGAGGCGAGATCGTCGAGCTGGGTATCCCCATTGCTCGGGAAGCTGATCGGCTTGCTCACGCTCTTCGCGGGCAGGTAGGGGCCGTTCTCGTAATGGATGATCGCGGTGCCGTTCAACGTCTCCTTGATCGCGGAACCGCCGTTGTCGGCGTGGATGACGTCGCCGACCGGGTCGGTGGAGCCGACCTGCATGTCGGTCTTCTGCTTGTGGCTGGTGGTCACGTTCAGCTTGTAATCGACCGGCGGCTGGTTCTGCGCCAGCACAATCACGCGGAACGAGGCGTTCGGGTTGGAGTTGATCGACTCCTGCGCCAGAGAGTCAACGCTGCGTGTGCCGAGCTTGTCCTTCCACGTGGTCGAGGTCGAGTACTTCTGCCCCTGATACGTGTAGTCGCCCTTCGCCTCGGCCCTCCACTGCGCCTCCCAACGATTCTTCGCATTCGAACTCACATAGCTGCCATTGAACAAGCCGTTCCCGAGCCGGGCGTATCCGACGGCCACCATACGACAGTCCGCGTTTCCCTCACCCGTATAGGAGCGCCGGCACTCATCGATCGCGTCGCTCAAGGTCTTGTTCATGTCCACGTACTCGTTCGCGCCATCAGACAGGTCCGACGACAGCGTGACGTTTGCGTCGCGCAGCGCTGACTTCATGCCATCCAGCGTGGCCGGCCATGAATCCTTGTAGATCCAATGCACGTCGGCGGTCTGGGAAGGACCGCCATGGTCGCCTCCGCCTCCCTCGCCGGAACCGCCACCGCCGTTATCGGCCAACGCAACCGGAACCAGACATGTCAGCAATGCCGCGGCTGCCGTGATTGACGCCACCGCGCCGATACCCTTCTTCCCGAACCTCATACGAAATCCTTTCCCACATGCAATCACAAGCCCCTCTCCGGGAAAGGGAGGAGACGGGGACTCCAGAACCCGCCTCCTCCCGGGTCCCTGGAAGAAAAGCACGCCCGCAAGCCCGACGGCCGGCCGCCGGACCCCGAACGCACCATCAGCATCACCCCGCGTCGGGTTCCTCTGCGGCGGACAAACGTTGCCTCGGTCGAACCACCTCATCGTGGATCGGGGCTGTTGTGTCGCTCCGGTTATGATCTGATTACGAAACGCGGTGGTATGCACACAGGTTACGCTGTATAATAGTCATGTATTTCAATTAAAAATTGATTATTGTGAGTTTTAGAGAATGGCAATGTGATGATTCGTTTGAAAAGACTTGTTCTGGATGACATGAGGAACATATCGCATGGCGTCTTGGATTTCGATGATCTGCCCACCGGCGGCAGCGTCACGGGTATTTACGGGCAGAACGGGTCGGGCAAGACCACCGTCATCGACGCCATCGGGATACTGCGCGCGCTGTTGTCCGGGAATATGCTGCCGGATACCGCCGGTGATGTCGTCAGCGCCAGCGCCGGTTCGGCGACCGTGACGGCGACGTTCCTCATTGGAGATAAGCAGAAGCCGAGCTATCTTGAGTACAGGGTGTCCATGCGCAAGGCGAATCCGGATTCGACGCGGGCGCGCGTCGTCGCCGAATCGGTGCGTATCGGCGACGATCCCTCGCGTTTGGGCCGTGAGGTGCTGGGGCATCGTATGGAGGATTCCGAGGCGGACGGGTTCGTGTCGACCCCGGTCTACGTGTGGCGTTCCATCGAGGCGGTCAGTTCGGTGAAGACCGTGGTCTCGCGCACCGCGGACCGCGCGTACATGGAAGGGCGTTCGTTCCTGTTCTCCCGGTGCGCCACGCTCGACGACCGGCCGGACGCCGAGTTCCTGATCGACTGGGCGGTGGCCCGTGTGCGGGAGACGAATGGCGTGTCCTCCAGGTCGTTGACGTATATCAACGAGCGTTTCGGCGAGTTCGTCCGCCTGCGCGAGACGCTGTGCGGTTACGCGACCAACGACATCTTCGTGTCCACCACCCGTCGTGGCTCCTACGCCGCGTTCGCGATCATCCCGATCATGGAGGAGAACCCGGAAGGCCGCAACACGGAATTCCCGTTCGACCTGCTGCAGCCCAATCCACTGACCCCCGGCCAGGCGAAGCGGCTCGGACAGACCGTGGAGTCCTTCGACCGCATCCTGCCCACCATCGTGCCCGGCCTGCACGTCCTGCTGAAGACCGGCACCGCGCCTTCCGGCAAGGACGGCGAGGACCGGGTCACCGCGGAACTGTTCTCGCGCCGCGGCGACGTCATGGTGCCCTTCCGCTGCGAGAGCGAGGGCATCATACGCATCACCGCGCTGCTCGGCTACCTCAAGCACGCGTACAACGACGAGAACGCGCTGGTCGCCGTGGACGAGTTCGACTCCGGCGTGTTCGAACTGCTGCTCGGCGACATGCTGGACCAGTTGGCGGACGGGTGCGCGGGGCAATTGGTGTTCACCGCCCACAACCTGCGTGCGTTGGAGGTGTTGCCGAACAGCTGCATTCGCACGACGGTGACCGATCCCGACAACCGGTTCGCGACCATCCCCCGTAAGTCCTCCACGAACAACCAGCGCAAACGGTACCTGACAGCCAGCGAGCTCGGATGGAACGGCCCCGACATCTATGATTCGCCCATACCGCGCATGTTCGGCAACAGCCTCTACGCCGCCGGCCACCCCGACGAGGACGACGACATCGACGACGATCTGGCAGCACTCAATGCCGCCGGGACGGAGGCGGACCGTGGCTAAACGCAAGATCGTCCTGCTGGTCGTGGAGGGCACGAGCGACGCCAGCCTGCTCGTGCCGGCGTTCTCGGCGTTGATCGAGAACCGCCTGTTCCAAGGTCAGGAATTCCATTGCGACGTGCTGACCGCGCCGAACCACCGCGAGGAATTCCATCGGCGCAACGGGTTCTACCCCGCGGACAAACCCTCGCAAACGGTGCGCGAACTCGTTGAGTATTATCTCAAGGACCATGATCGCACATGGGGCCAGCTCGGCCATGTCATCCAGATCTGCGATCTGGACGGTGCGTTCGCGCCTGACGACAGCGTGCGGGAGAACCCGTCAGCGGAAGAAACCCTGTATTCGACGACCGACATCGTCACCACGAACCGCGACGCTCTGATCGCGGACCGGACGACCAAGCGAAACGGCGTGGGCTCCCTGCTCAAACTCGACGGATTCAGGAAGAAGCAGGGCGGTCGCACCGTCTTGATTCCATACCGTCTGTTCTATGTCAGCCGCAACCTCGAACACGCGTTCCGCGGCAGGACCGACAACCTGGACGCGCAGCACAAGCAGAGCGGCGCCATCAAACTGGCCGACCGCTTCACACGGGACCCGAACCTGTTCTCGACGACTCTCCAATCCCTGCGACGCATACACGGCAACCCGGCCACTTGGGAGGAATCCTGGCGATACGCCATGCAGGACTTCCACTCACTCGAACGCGGCAGCAACCTCGCCTTCGTGGAACCATACCTGGCAGGCGAACTGCAATAGGTCATCCGTAGCTGGATAGCCTGGAGTCGCATTAGCAATCCTAGGACCATCCGGCTGCGGACACGAATTATGGTTAAGAATATGGACTTAGAGTATTTGTAACATAACGCAGAGGTCGTCTATAACATTGTATTTCGCATCTATTTCAGTTTCGACAAATGCGGGCATGATGTAGATAATGAGGACTATATGGAACGCGGATTCGCAGTCGATAAGACATTGTCGATGAATTGCAGATGATTACGTACAAGGAAGTATACAATATGATAATACATGAAAAACATATCTCCGCACCTTATAAAAGTCCGCTATATCGCAATAATGAATATCATATTTCGGTTGGTAATCAGGGAATCGACCTAGATAGTATATATAATGACAACAAGGTTGAAAACGCTGAATTTTTACGATGGCTTGGATATGAGTCTTTCTGGCTTATTATTGGAATAATATTATCCTCTATTTCGGCCATAGCCCGTCATTATAAGGAATTATCTTTAAATGAGTTGGCAGAAAAATCTTCTTGGGATAAGACGGAATCTATACTAAAAGCTTTCCCCTGTTTTGCAGAAGATGCAGGCCTGTCTATTATCCTCGCTTTATTGGCGATAGTTGCGGGTCTTTCCGTGGGTATCGCAGTTGAGGATCTTTCAAAAAATCATATGTTTAGATTCAGATCTATGGGTAGAACGCTCATACGATTCAGTAATCTTTCCGTCTGCTTTCTCGGCCTGTCATCCGCTAGTCTGATTCTCCGGTATGGGAAAGGACTTGGTGTTCTTCTTATTTTTGGTTTATTGTTTTGTTTCACTATGCTTTACGGCATAGGCGATATATCTGTGAATTATCGTACTCGATTGAAGGAATTATCCAATAGATTGCACGAAGCGGAAAAAGAGCTATGCAATGTCGCCAATAGGAAAAGAAAGCGCTATGTGTTTCGCAGTGTAGGAAGATGGAATAGGACTCTTAATAGTATCGGATTGTCGTTTGTGATTCTGGTCTGTGTTTGCTCATCCGTGCATCAGCATAAGTTATTGTTGGCCAATTTGGTGATTTCTTTTACATTGGTTGTTTTTTACTGGTTGTCAGTTTACGTTCTAGGAAGCATCCTTTATGATTCAATAAAGGTGTTTGAAGGATTGACGAAAGAAATTCGTCCACTAAAAATACTTTATCGTATTGCATTGTCAGTTTTCTCATTTACCGCATCAATGTATTTGAGTATGATTTTTATTCTTACGTCTCATCAATGCCTGTTTTATGTAAGCTGTGTTTTATTGTTTATCCTATTGCTTTATATCTGCTACTTTTCTTTATCGTCAAAAAATAGGCGGTTCCTGTTTATTGAAACAAGAACCGCAAAACTAAAGAAAAACGTCAGTTTAACTCGGCGACTTATTGGCCTAATGCAATCTGAGGAACAATTGGTTTAATTGGGTTAATTTTCTATATTTATCAAAGTGATTATCGTCCGGGTCATGTATATTTTTTTTTAACGTTTTAATGACGCAGATAGCGAAAGCGCCAATGATAGCGATGGCGGCGAGGATTGCCAGTCGCGTTTCACGGCGTTCCCTGGCCGCCATGTCGGCCTGCCGGTTGGCCAGGGCCTCGGCTTCGGCGGCGACGCCGCTGGCGGCGATGGCTGCGATGTGCGCGCTCATCTGGTCTTCGAGCGTGGAATCCTCGCTCGTGCCATCGAAGGGCGCTTCGTCTTCGTTGTGGTTGTCGTTCATGGTTCTGCTCCGTTCCTGATTGTTGGATTGTTTGTTTTCCTGATTGTTGGCTTGCTTGATTGCTTGCATGTCCGATTGCCTGCATGCAATCAAGTTTGATTGTTTGATTATCTGCATGCGGGCTTGTCTGCTTGTCAGCTTTCGGCTTGTTCGGCGAGGATGGACATGCGGGCGGCGATGAGCGCGTGACGTGCGATCGCCAGATAGAGCTGGTGGCCCTCGCCGTCGCCCCAGAACCGGTCGAACCGTTCGGTCGGCATCATGCTGGCGGGGTCGAACCCGTTCCACACGCCGCCGCAGAACACCTTCGCCGCCGCGTTCACCTCCTCGTCGGACGGCATGCCCGGATGCCCCTCCGCGGCGTCCGCGGCCGCGCGCATCTGCGCGCCGAACACACGGGCCTGCAACGGCGAAAGCGTGTATGCCAGACCCGCCGTGGAACCCGCGGGAAATCCCGTGCTCACGCCGAGGGTGATGACGTGCGCCTCCTCGCCGATGCTGATCCGGTCGCCGAGCGCGGAGACCTCCATCGAATAGTCCATAGTGGCTCCTTTCCGCAGACGCGGCGCGTCTCATGGAATCGTGTCTGCAGGTTGATTGCTTGAATGCTTGGTCGTTGAGTTGTTTGCTTGCTGGATTGCTTGATTGCTTGATTGTCCGACGGATTACGGCTCGTCGTCGCCGCCGAGCCGGTCGAGCTCGCGCTCGATAGCGGCGCGCAGGAGCTGCTGCATGGGCAGGTCGTGCGCGGCGGCCGTGGTCTTGAGCCGGGTCTTGAGCGACACGGGTATGCGCAATGAAAGCATGACCAACGGTTCGTCCGCGGTCTTGGAGGGCTTGTTCTGTTGGCGCAGCACGTCATCGAATGGTACCGGTCGTGCCAGCGGCTGATAATTGCCCTGCATGGTCTCCTGCTTTCCGGCGATCTGCTGGAGTTCGGTGACGAGGTCGCGGTATTCGCCCAGCTGGTGCGGGTTGGTGCCGAGCGAACGCTTGTAGGACTGGGCCTTCGGCACGATCGTGTCGAACCGGGGCGTGTCCATGGCGTTGAGGGTGTCCATGGTGTCGTGGAACGCCTTCGTGCTGCGTTCGGCCTTGACCAGCAGCAGCGCGGCGGGCGTACTCATCCTGGCCATGTCGAGGGTGCTCCATGCCTGCTGGAGATCCATGGGCGAGTCCGATGCCGGCACGATCACGAAGTCGGCCGCCTTGATGGCCATGTCCAGGGTCGGCCCCTGCGGCGGCGCGTCGATGATCGCCCATTCGTCCGGATCCGATCCCGCGGCGAGCTGGCGGAGCGTGGCCTGGTTGGCGGGCAGCACGTCGAACGTCAGCGGGCCCGCGGTCTGTTCGGCGGCGGAAGCCCACAGGCTCGCGCTGGACTGCGGGTCCGCGTCGTACACGACGGCCCTGCCGCCCCTGGAAACGATGACCGAGGCGATGTAGATGCTGGACGTGGTCTTCGCGACCCCGCCCTTGGCGTTGGCTATGGCGATGCGCATTCGTTCTTCTCCTTTGCGACTGCCGGATATCATGCGAACCCGGTCAGTCGGTCGCTTGATTGTCCGCTTGTCTGATTGCTTGGATTCCTGCTTGTTTGAATGTTTGATTGTCTGACGGCTCATGCGGGGCGGGGCGATCGGCCGTCCTGCCCCGTGCGCGCAGGCGTCGTTGCTGGCGTTCGGCGCTGGCCTCGCCGGTGGCTTCGTCGAACACGTTCCGGTGGGCGCGTATCCAGTCCGTGAGCAGCCGCCAGCGTTGCGGCCACGGCAGGCCGCGGTCCCGGCAGGGGACGCCGTCGGCTTCGGCCATGCGCGCGATCCTGCGCCGGTCGGTGCACACCTTGCCGCCGTACACGCCCCATTCGAGTCCGCCGCTGGCCGCGTAGGCCAGGCATTCGGCGCGTACCGGGCATCGTTCGCACACGGCCTTGGCGACCGAGTGGAACGCCTTCGCGTCGCCGGGACGGTGCTCGAACTCCAGCGACCACAGGTAGTCGGACCATGGTTGCGGGAAGTCGCGGCATTCGCCGGCCTTCTTCCACGCCTCAAGACGCTGCCCGTCCCCGCTCATGGCCGCACCACCGCCTCCGCCGACGCGCCGGTCTTCGCCTTGCGTCGTCCGGCGACGTCGTGGGTGGCGTGGTTGCGTTTGTCGTACGCGCATACCGGGCACGCCTCCTGCGAGATGACGCCTTCGATGTGTTCCTGGCACAGCGAGGTGCGCAGCAGCGCCGCCCCGTAGATCGGCACACGGCTCGCGGACGACGAGCTGACCGGTATCGCCCGGTTGGGGTCCTTGACGACCGGCAGCGGGGCGTCCGGCGCCCGCTTGCCCGTCGGATCGGGATGGGTGAGCATTTCCAGCCGCAGCTGCACGTAGTTCGCGGCGAACCTGGCGCCGCTGGTGAGCCGGGGCAGCCAGTAGCGGTTGCGGTACGCCCAGTCCATCGTCGCGACGATCTCGCCGTACGGCCTGTCGATCAGCAACGAGTGGACGGCCTTGCGGTCGGCCATGGTCGCCGGAACATCGAACCTCTGGTCCACGGCGAGCATGCGACGGCGGATGCCGTCGAGCACGCGCACCTCCTGACCGGCGCGTTCCGTCACCGGCTCGGGCAGCTTGCCGGGTTCGGGCACCCACAGCGGGTTCCTGCAACCCCTTGGAGGCAGGGCCTTGCCCCAATCGGTCGCCGGAACGGGTTCGGGCTTCGGGTCGGCGACCGGTTTCGTGGCGGCTTGTTCGGCGTTGAGGGGAGCATCCCCGAAGGGGATGAGGGGAGAATTGTTTATCACTTGTCTATTGGGTGACTTTCTGTCCAAGATTCCGGGACAATTTGTCCTCGTCTCCACGTCCTTCGGCTCGGGTGACAATCCGTCGGGTGACAAATTGTCCTTCATCGGATCCGGCTTGCCGTCGCCTTCCGCCAGCGCGTCCAGGTTCCGGGGCTTCTCCTCGATGTTCTCGGCGGGATGGTCGCCGTCCATGACGACGTCCCACACGCGCGAGCGGTGTCCCTTGGCGATCGGCTTGCGGGTGCGCGGGTTGCGCGCCGACATCTCCTGGTCGCCGGGCCTGATGTAGCCCTTGCGCTCCAGCTCCTGCAACGAACGGATCACGGTGCGCTCACAGCACCCGCAGTTGAACGCGATGGTCTCCACGCTCGGCCACGCGGCTGCGCCATCGTCGTAATAGGCGCGGCGGGCCAGATACACCAGCACGAACTTGGTGATGCCCTTGACGTCGTCGCGCTCCCATGCCCAGTTCTCGGCTCTGCTGCTCATCGCTCGACCTTCCCGCCGTCATGCGCCGGGTCCGCTTCGCGGCGTTCGCGCAGCCTCGCGCCGATGTCGTCGCCCAGACGGGCGGCGCGGCACAACGCATACGAGAGAACGCCGCCGGACACGCACACGGCGGCAACGACCAACCACCACATGGTTCGGCCGGTATCGGGGAAACGGTCCGCGGACGCGCGCCTCAGCGGCGCGAGCCCCGGGACGGGTGGGCGAGCATGGACAGCACATGAGCCTTCGCGATGCGCAGATCGACGTTGCCGCCGGCCCGCGTCGTCCGCCGCGCGGCGTCGCGCCGGCGATTAGGCTCGAAGACAGATGCCGGGCGAATGCCGGCGGTATTGGTAGAATCGGTCATGGCGATGACCCTCCTTCACTTGGGATACAAGACGTCGGCGGCCGGGAATCTTGGCGGATGTACGGGTCGGAGACGCCTTCGGTTGTCGTTCGGTTCCGCGCCTAGTGCGCGGAACCTTCTTTTGCCGGAGGAGACAGCAGCCTGTTCACGAGGGCGGCATCGTTGCCCAGCACGAAATCCGACGGCAGTCCCTTCATCCGATACAGCCAGACGAGATCGGCCTGCTGCCAATGGAGGGAGCCGTTCACCTTTCCCGCAACCGATGACTTCGATTGCCCCATCTCCGCGGCCAGACCGCGGCAGGACAGACCCTGCTGCGCCATCCAACGAGCCACCGGAGACAGTACGGAAAGATGCTTTTGTCTACTCACAGTTGACATAGTAATTAAGTATTTTGCCTTTCGCAAGTCGGAGTGCTAATATCGTGTCCAGAGATGTTGGACATATCAACATGTGTTTGCGAAGCAGTGAAAGGGCGATTGCCATGACCACGACGATAAAGAAACGGATGACGAACTCGGGCGAATACCTGCAGAAGGTGATCGTATGGAACATCAGCATGCTGCTCACCGCGCACGGCCTGTCCCAGACGGCGCTCACGGAACCCCTGAAGATGACCAGGGGCGGCGTCAGCGCGAAGATGAAGAACAAGAACACGTGGAGCATCCCCGACATCGCGGCGCTGGCCGACTACTTCGGCGTGCCCGTGACGTCCCTGCTGGACGACACGCTCATGCGTCAGATGCTGGGAGAGGGGAGCTTAGGTGCATCTTTGGTGGCAGCGACCACCGCACGATTTCCTGTTCGAGCAGCTGAAGGCCAAGCTGACGGCCTGAAACCGTTGGAAACAAAAGGCTCCGGGCCACGATACCTCGTGGAAACCGGAGCCGGTGGGTACCCCCAGAGAGAGTCGAACTCTCGTTGTCAGATTGAAAGTCTGGTGTCCTAACCGTTAGACGATGGGGGCGAACAACTCGAGTTACTTTACGGGAGATTGTTCGGTTATGCAAATCGACGGTATTTCGGCGTGTCGCAATCAGTGCAGGGCGACGGCCTGATAGGTGAAGTCGTGAATCACGCGGCCGGCGGCCAGGCCCTTCTTCTCGAAGTTGGTGAGCACGCGGCCCTCGAACCGCTCGGATTCGGTGAAGTCGGCGTGCGGCATGTCGGCGGCCAGATCGGCGTTGCCCTTGCCCACGTGCTCCAGCGGGAGGCTGACGGTTACGCTGCCCAGGTTCTTCCACCCGTCGAGTCCGTCCATCACCTCGTGCACGTGCAGGGCATAGTCCTCGATGTCGGTGGCGATGCGCCAGACGCCGTCTGCGGCCAGTGCGCGATGGATGTCGCCGGCCATGGCCTCCTGCACGATGCGGCGCTTGTGGTGCTTCTTCTTGGGCCAGGGGTCGGGGAAGAAGGTCCATACTTCGGCTGCGGTGCCGGGCGCGGTGACCTTGAACAGCTCGGGCGCATTGACCTGGGCCACGCGAATGTTGGTCAGCCCCTGCTTGCCGGCGAGCAGCAGCGTGTGGGCCACACCGGGGTCATAGACCTCCAAGGCTAGGAAGTTCGTCTCCGGATGGGCCGCGGCTGCGGCCACCACGTTCTCACCCTGTCCAGTGCCGATTTCCACAATGAGTGGATTGTCGTTGCCCCATGCGGACTCCACGAGCGCGCGGTCGAGCGTGACGCCTTCGCGCACGTCCAGCAGATTGCCGGCCGCAATGTCCAACAGATATGTGCCGGCATAGTTGTCCCATGCGCGCTGCAGGCGATCGTCCAAACGTCCGGAGCGGCGTACGAAGGAGAGCACCTTGTGCAAGGGGTGCGCCGGTGCCTCGGTGTGGTCTGTGGCCATCGCGGCGACGGAATCGATTGCTGTGGATTCGGGATCGGTCATATATTCCTCGGATTTTCCTTGTGCGCCGCACCGCTGTTCATTCATTAGGTCGATTTGGCGTTCATTAGGTAGGTGGTGTGCGATACCAACCACCATATCAAGCCATTTACCCGGTGTCCGTGCGGGCCGGCTCCGGGCCGACCTACCTAATGAACGCCAAATCGACCTAATGAATGCAGATATTGCCGGACGACACCACCGTTTTGTGCGATTATGTTCGTGTGATATACTAAAATTGTTTCAAAAGGTAACAAAGCGGACCAAAAGTGAACAGCCGCTGAACTCCCGACGGCCGACACTTGCAACCCGCACAAGGAAAGGTCAACTATGACAGTTCTCGTCACCGGCGGCTGCGGCTACATCGGCGCGCATGTCGTTCACGCACTCCATCAGGCCGGCGAAAAGGTCGTCGTCGTCGACGATCTGAGCTACGGCAAGCCCACTCGCATCGAAGGCTCCCGCCTGTACGGCATGGATATTGCCGCCCCGGGTGCCGGCGAGCGTCTGGCCGAAATCCTCGATGCCGAAGGCGTCGACTCCGTGATCCACTTCGCCGCTCGCAAGCAGGTCGGCGAATCCGTGGAGAAGCCGCTGTGGTACTACCAGCAGAACATCAACGGCATGCTCAACGTGCTCTCCGGCATGACCCAGTCCAAGAACGCCAAGAAGCTCGTCTTCTCCTCCTCCGCCGCCACCTACGGTGTGCCGCCGGTCGACGTGGTGCCCGAGGACGTCGTTCCGATGCTGCCGATCAACCCCTACGGCCAGACCAAGCTGTTCGGCGAATGGATGGCCCGCGCCTGCGAGCAGCCGTTCGGCATCCGCTTCTGCGCGTTGCGCTACTTCAACGTGGCCGGCTGCGGCCCGGTCGAACTCGAAGACCCGGCTATTCTGAACCTCATCCCGATGCTGTTCAACCGCCTCAAGCAGGGCAAGGCCCCCGCCATCTTCGGTGACGACTACCCGACCCCGGACGGCACCTGCGTGCGCGACTACATCCACGTCTCCGACTTGGCCGACGCCCACATCGCCGCCCTCAAGTACCTCGACCGTGACGAGCGCAAGTACGACGCCTTCAACGTCGGCACCGGTGAAGGCACCTCCGTGCGCCAGATCGTCGACGAAGTCAAGAAGGTCACCGGTCTGCCGTTCACCGAGGCTGTCATGGCCCGCCGCGCCGGCGACCCGCCGCACCTGATCGGCTCCCCGAAGCGCATCAACGAGGAGATGGGCTGGCACGCCAAGTACGACGTGGAAGACATCGTCAAGTCCGCGTGGGATGCCTGGCAGGCCAACCCCGAACACCACATCGACGTCGACACCTGGAAGCAGGCTGACTGAGATTGACGATTGCTTTGCGGTGGATGCCGTGAAGTGCTTCTGTTCATAAGGGCGTGACCGGGGTTCCGGTCGCGCCCTTCGTCGTTTGTGGATGTTTATGGCAGACGTGTCCGTGTGCTGGTGATAGCAAAAACCTTGAAATTACGCGGAACACGCCGAAATTTGCACGACCGGCGAATTTCAGTAATATATACATCTGTTGCCTCACGCAAGTGAGAACAATGGCCCCGTAGCTCAGTTGGTTAGAGCGCCGCCCTGTCACGGCGGAGGTCACCGGTTCAAGTCCGGCCGGGGTCGCTGGAATGGTTATGAAACCCGGATTATCCGGGTTTTTGACTGTTCATGGCTCTGTAGCTCAGTTGGTAGAGCGAGCGACTGAAAATCGCTAGGTCAACGGATCGACGCCGTTCGGAGCCACCACAATGAAGCCCCGCCTTGTGCGGGGCTTTTGCATATCCGTCACGTACCTACTCCGGCGGGCTGGCCGGTCAATGCGAAGGCTCGCGTTCGCCAACAACTGTCTTCCTCACCGCAACTACGCACGCCAACAGCACCAATGCGAACATCGGGTTAGGGTTAAGTAAAGAAACGTGGGTCTTATCCGCGCGTGTCATGGTCGGTGCGATCGTCCGCCTCAGCCGTTTCTGGGGCTGTGGCGCTCATAGAGTCAGTATTGCAGAAAAAGCACCTGCGAAATGCGCGTGCGAAGGGAATCGTGTGGGACGGCACGTGATTTTGCCGATTTTCGACGTGCCGTCCCACAGCGTTCGAAGAACGCCCTCAGAGCTGAGGGCAAAGAACGGCTCTATTCTGCGGTTCTCGGCTTATGTCATGCGGGATAGCAGATGCGTCAACCGATTGACGTATCTGCCGTCCCACACTTTTGTGGGACGGCAGATGAACAATGGTAAAAACCGCGTGCCGTCCCACAAAAAGGAATCAGGCCCGCCACCATTGGCGCAGGGGGTACCACTTGCCGTCCGGGTGGCCCACGCGATCCGGCTTGACGGCCAGGAACTGGTGGATCTGGATGCCGTCGAGCTCGAAGTTCAGAGCACAGGCGGCCATGTACATACCCCATACCTTGGCGCGTTCAAAGCCGACCTGCTTGACCGCGTCGTCCCAATGCTCGGAGAGGTTCTGGTTCCAGTGATGCAGGGTGAGCGCATAGTGCTGGCGCAGGTTCTCCTGATGTACCACGTTGAGACCGGAGTCATGGATGCACGATTCGATGAAGCCGGGCGCGCCGAGATCACCGTCCGGGAAGATGTAACGGTCGAGGAACTCGTCGGTACCGGGCTTGCCGTGGGGTTTGTCGTGGCTGATGGTGATCTGGTGGTTCAGCAGCCGGCCCATCGGCTTCAGGAGACGGAACATCTCTTCGAAGTAGCTCTGGTAGTTCTTGACGCCTACGTGCTCCATCATGCCGATCGAGCAGATACCGTCGAAGTCATGCTCGGGCACCTCGCGGTAGTCCTGTACGCGCACTTCGGCCAGATCCTGCAGCCCTTCACGGGCGATCCATTCGTTGGCGTACGCGGCCTGTTCCTTGGAGAGGGTGACGCCGAGCGCCTTGATGCCGCGACGGGCGGCGGTGATGACCATCGAACCCCAGCCGCAGCCGATGTCCAGTAAGTGCTGGCCGGGCTGCAAGTCCAGTTTGTCGAGAATCAGGCGCAGTTTGTTGGCCTGTGCGTCTTCAAGGCTCATGTGCTCGTTGTCGAATACCGCGCAGGTGTACGTCATGGAGGGGCCGAGGAAGTCGGCGTAGAACTCGTTGGACATGTCGTAGTGAAAGCTGACGGTTTCCGAATCGGCCTTTTCGGTGTGCGGCATCAGGCCACGCTTGATGCGGGCGAACTTGCTTGGGCCCTCGGTGGCGGGCACCGGCGGCTTCTTGAAGCCGTGACTCAGAATGCCGGCGGATACGCGGGCAATGGATGCGGGAGTGAGTGGGCGAACGTATTTGGCCAGCGACACCAGCTTGCGCATCGCCGGATACGGGTCGGCGTAGTCAATGTCGTCCACGTCGAAATCGCCCAGAATGTATGCGCGCACGATGCCGATTTCATTCGGGTGCGCGAGCAGCTGGTACATGCAGTTCGGCGCGGCGATTTTGACCTTCAAATCCGCGTCTGCCGGGCCGAAATGCGAGCCGTCAAAAGCGTCGATACGAACGGGAGTGTCGGGGTCGAGAAACAGGGATGCCATCTCGCCGACCGTCATAGCCTTGCCACTTGCCATTATCTGCCTCATTCTCTTATGATGATCACCCCAATTGTCGAGGTATCTTAGTCCTCTTCAAGAGACTGAAACCGTTGAATACACCATCTGGTGAACCAGTTCGCGTTCGGCTGATGAAACACGAATGGAATTAGGCATCTCGCATATTGATTGCGTACGCGCGAAGTAAGCGGATAAGAGACGAGTTTCTCGGAGAGCACCAAGCGACTCCGGAAAATGGTCTTATCGTTGAGATCTCGGGCGGTTGAACTGGTTTGGTCAATGGACAATAATTTGACAAGTGCGGAATTCCGCCATTTCGTGCCATTATTTTCAGTGTTGTTCTTTCAGCGTGTTTTCAGGTGAATGCTCATGCGCGGAGTAGACTGGGGAACCGTTGGACCACTCAAAGAGTGAGCGGACCACCAGTTAAGACACTAGCTCAAAAGGAGAGTCCCTATGGTATACCGCATGATTTTCAACCAGACTGCATACTTCGGACGTGGCGCGATCAAGGAAATTCCGGCCGTCGCCAAGCAGCACGGCTTCACCAAGGCATTTATCGTCACTGATCCGGTACTGCTGGAGACCGGCACCGCCGAGAAGGTCACCAAGGTTCTGGATGAGGCCGGTCTGTCGTATGAGGTGTTCTCCAACGTCAAGCCGAATCCGCCGGTCGAATGCATCAAGGACGGCGTCGCCAAGTTCGCCGAATCCGGTGCGGACTTCCTGATCGGTCTGGGCGGCGGCTCCCCGCAAGACACCTGCAAGGGCATCGGTATCATCACCGCCAACCCGGAGTTCGCCGACGTGCTGTCCCTGGAAGGCGTCGCGGATACCAAGAACCCGTCCGTCCCGATCTTCGGCGTGCCGACCACCGCCGGTACCGCTTCCGAGACGACCATCAACTACGTGGTCACCGATACCGCCAACAAGCGTAAGTTCGTGGCCGTCGACCCGCACGACATCCCGATCGTCGCTTTCGTGGATCCGGACCTGACTGACTCGATGCCGCGCGGCCTGAAGGTCGCCACCGGACTTGACGCCCTGACCCACGCCATCGAGGGTTACATTACCCCGGGTGCCTGGAGCCTGTCCGACTGCCTGTCCATGCAGACCATTCGCATGATTGCCCAGAACCTGGCCAAGTCCGCCGATGGCGACATTCCAGCTGGCGAGCAGATGGCCTACGCGTCCTACATCACCGGCATGGCCTACTCGAACGTGGGCCTCGGCCTGGTGCACGGCATGGCTCACCCGCTGGGCGGCCGTCTGGGCGTGGCCCACGGTGTGGCCAACGGTATTCTGCTGGCCCCGGTCATGGAATACAACAAGGACTACACGGGCGAGAAGTACCGCGACATCGCCGACGCGTTCGGCGTCGAGGACGCCTACACCGGCGACCTGGAGAAGGTGCGCGAAGAGGCCGTGCAGGCCGTCCACAAGCTGACCGTGGATCTGAAGAACCCGACCACGATTTCCGAAGTGGGCGCCACCGAGGGCGACCTTGAGCCGCTGGCTCACGACGCCTTCAACGACGTGTGCACCCCCGGCAACCCGCGTCAGGCAACCGAAGAGGACATCCTCGCCATCTACAAGTCGCTGATGTGATTCGTCGATGACGCCGACGATGCCGGTGGGTTCCCGACGAGGGGAACCCACCGGCATCGCTATCTCTCGTGCCTTTCGTCGTAGACTTCGTCGGTGGTGGTCTCGTCGTACAGCTGCTTGCCTTGCGCCTCCGCCAGTTCCATCTGCTCGTTGATCCACGCGGCTTCAGCAGGATTGATATCCGCGGAATTCAGCACTTTCTGCCACACCGGGTAGAACATGTGCATCGCCGGATACATGGCGGTGAACAACACCTCTGGCTTATGCGTGCGCGTATGTTGCGGATGTGCATCAAACGTATTCTTAAAACGTCGCATGTAGTTCAGGAATGAACTCAGCGACGTGTCCATCCGTCGCGCGCTCATCGCGGCGATCATGCGCGGCGAGTACACGGTTTTCAGATTCTTGCCCATCAGATGCAGGGAAATATCGATATCCTCATGCATCACATCGGCCTTATCTCGGCAGACCTCATTCGCGATCTGATGCCAAGCCGAAGCGCGCAAGGCCATATTGGAACCGAACAGCAGCGGCTGTCCGCCATCGGCGCGGTAGATTCGCTTGCGCAAGGAATTGTCGCCCTTCAACCCAAAATGGCGTGAGGGCATGTCGTAATACATCACCGGACCAGTGGCACCCATCGCGGCCGGGTCTTCGGTGAAGATGCCGGAGACCACCTCCACCCAGTCGGGCCGAATCATGCAGTCGGCATCAAAACGGCCCAGCACATCGCCGGTCGCGGCGTCCAGGCCAAAGTTGCGGGTGGGAATCAGTCCCTGTTCATCGTTCTGATGCAATAGTTTGACCGGGGCCTCGGGATGTTCGGCGATGAACTGTTCGACAATCGCGCAGGTGTTGTCCGTAGAACGGTTGTCCACCACCAGCACCTCATGCGGCATGATGGTCTGACGGGTGGCGTTCAGCAGGCAGTCGCGGATGCGTTCGGCTTCGTTCCACGCTGGGATGATGATCGAAACGTTGAGCATGACATCAACAATAGAAAAGCGGGTGTACGCCGCCGGCGTATCCGAGCTTCAAACCCCTCGCTACAATGGGGAGCCATGAGTGAACGCGCGCGAAACGTAAACAGCACCGACACGTCGAGAACCGGTGCCGCAGAAGCCGGGACAGACACGGGCGACGAGAATCGTATCGACTTTGGTACTTTGTTCCCCGCCAAGGGAGATTCCCGCAGGCCACCGGAATGGTTCGGCCGCGCGCTGCTGTATGTGGCCCTCGCCGTCATCGTGTTCATGTTCTGCTGGCGCTCGTGGGGCGACATCTCCTATCTGGTGTTCGACATCATCATCTCGCTGTTCCTGGCGCTGGCCGTCGAACCGCTGGTGGTGGCGCTGGTGGCACATGGCTGGAAGCGTGGCGTGGCTTCCGCCGTCAGTCTGGTGGGCGTGGCCGTGGTCGTGGGTGTGCTGCTCACGCTGTTCGGCAATATGTTCGTACAGCAGATGATTGCCATGGTCCGCGGTTTGCCGGCAATGTATGAGCAGATTCGTGAGTTCGCGGACCAGTACACCACGTTCAAGATGCCGGAGATCAGCAATCTTGGCATGGAAATCTTCAACAATATCCAGACCTCGTGGGTCACCGATTTCGCCGGCACCGCCATGAGTACGGTGGGTGGCCTGTTCTCCTTCCTGTTGAACCTCATGACCGTGGTAATGACCACGTATTACATCTCCGCCGCCGGCCCAAAGCTGCGCCGCTCCTTCTGCCAGTGGCTGGCCCCCAACACGCAGCGCCGATTCCTGCTGGTGTGGACCGTGGCCCAAGGCCAGATTTCGTCCTTCCTGTTCTCCCGTTCGATTCTGGCGTTGATCAACGCCATTTGCACTGCCATCTTCTTGGAGATCCTGCATGTGCCCTACTGGCTGCCGTTGGCCCTGTTCTGCGGCGTGGTATCCCAGTTCATCCCCACGGTCGGTACCTATATCGGCGGTGCGCTGCCGGTGCTGTTCGCTTGGGGCAACCGCGGGTGGACGTACGCCGTGGCGGTGCTGGTGTTCATCATCGTCTACCAGCAGATTGAGAACCTGATTCTCTCGCCGAGAATCTCCCAGCGCACGATGGACATCAACGCGGCCGTCGCCTTCCTCTCGGTGCTGGCGTTCGGCTCGCTGTTCGGCGCGTTCGGCGCGTTCCTGGCGCTGCCGGTCACCGCATCGCTGCAGGCCATCTTCCGTGCGTACACCAAGCGCTATGAGCTGATTGACTCACCGCTGATGAACGATCCGACTCCGGAGAAGAAGTCCAAGATCGTCGAGGCGTCCGAGGCGTTCGGCGAGCACGTATTGCAGCCAATCGGCGAGCACATGCCGCGTGCGGCCAAGGGGTCCACCAGCCGTGTGCCGATGAACGAGGAACTGCGTTTGCTGCAGGAACAGATCTATGCGATTCCGCCACACGAGACGAAAGAATCCGCTTTGGACGATTCCGCCACCGTGGCGATTCCGAAGAACGTGCTATCCTCCAGCGCTCGCAAGGGATTGCGCGGCACCGAGCCGGAGTCGGATGCCGATGATACCGATAATGCCGATAATACAGTCGGTGCGGATGCAAGCTCTGATGAGCCGGACACGGCGGCGATTCCGCAGCGTGGTGCCGCGAATACGCAGCGGCCCGAGCAACGCAAGCAAACCAAGCAGTCTGATCAATCTGCCTCCAGCAATCCTAGGGCGGGGTGGCACTGATGACCCTGCTTTCAGTACTCGATATTCTTCTGGTAATCGTCGGTGGTGCCGGCATGATATATCAGGGACTGTGTATCGTGATGTCCCTGTTCGCCAAGCCCGTGCGCTTCCCCGACGCCCCGATGACCAACCGGTATGCCGTGCTGATCTCCGCGCGCAACGAAGAAAAAGTGATCGGCAACCTTATTGGGTCGATTCGCGATCAGACCTACCCGTCCGACCTCATCGACATCTGGCTGGTGGCCGACAACTGCACCGACAACACCGCCGACGTGGTGCGGTCTTTGGGCTGCCATGTGGTGGAACGCCACAATCTTGAACTGGTTGGCAAGGGATATGCGCTGACGTATCTGTTGGGGCATATGCTCGACATCGGTGCGGCCGATGATTATGAGGCCTACTTCGTGTTCGATGCCGATAACAAGCTGGACAAGCACTACTTCGAGGAAATGAACAAGGCGTTCTGCTCCGGATTCAAGATTCTGACCAGCTACCGTAATTCGGTGAATCTGGCGGATAACTGGGTGTCTTCTGGTTCTGCGCTGTGGTTCATCCGTGAATCGCGATTCCTGTCTAACTCGCGTATGATTCTCGGCTCCTCTTGCCACGTGGGCGGTACGGGATTCATGTTCTCCCGCGAGGTGATGAAGCGGAACAAGGGATGGAAGTTCCATCTGCTCACTGAAGATCTTGAATTCACTATGGATTCGATTCTGCATGGTGACCGCATCGGCTATTGCGGTACTGCGATTCTCTACGACGAGCAGCCGGTTACCTTCTCGCAAAGTTGGCGTCAGCGTTTGCGTTGGAGCAAGGGATTCCTGCAGGTATTCCGTTATTATGGCTCGGCATTGCTGAAACGCGCGGTTCGCGAACGTGATTTCTCCTGCATCGACTTCACCTTGATGCTGTGTCCGTTTACCGTGTTGGGCGTGATTCGCGCGGTAATGGGCTTGCTGTTCGCCGCGTGTGGCTTCGTGAGTTGGCCGAGCCAGCTGCAATCGCTGGCCAGTTGGTCCAGCGGCATCATCATATCGGTGTTGGGCCTGATGGCATTGGCTGCATTGACCATCATTGTCGAGCGCGACCAGATCGGTGCCACGAACAAGGAGCTGCTCGCCTATGTGCTCAGCTTCCCGATTTACATGCTCAGCTACGTGCCGATCTCCTTCCAGGCCCTCTTCTCCAAAGCCCAGTGGAAGCCCATCGCGCATAAGGGTTGACCGAGTCCGCTAGTTGGAGCTGCTCAGCGGGGCACTACAACAGCAACCCGGGGGTTTGCTTCGCTGAGGGTTGGCTGGTGGGCTAGAGTGGATGTATGAGCTTAGACAATACTCAAAGGAATGTCGGATTTCAGCCGCCGATGATGCCAGCCGCCGCCCCCGCGCCTGCACAGCCGTCGCAACCGCAGCCACAAGCATGGCCGCCGAATCCGAATGCGGCGGTGTCCATTCGTGGCCTGTTCAAGCACTTCGACCGGAAGATCGCCGTCAACGGACTCGCGCTCGATATTCCGGTCGGCTCGTTCTATGGACTTGTAGGCCCCAACGGCGCCGGCAAAACCACCACGCTCAATATGGTGACCGGTCTATTGGTACCGGACGCCGGCACCGCCATGATTTTGGGCCATGACGTGTGGAGCGACGTGAACACGGCCAAGCGCATGATCGGCGTCATGCCCCAGCCCGACCAGATCTTCGACCGACTGACCGGTTTGCAATTGCTCGTCTACTCCGGCATGCTGCGCGGCATGAGCCGCGATGAGACCACGCGTCGCGCCCAGGACCTGCTCAATGCTTTCGACTTGGCCGGGGCCGCCAACACGATGGTCACCGATTATTCGGCCGGCATGACCAAGAAGATCTGCCTGGCCTCCGCGATGATTCATAGCCCGCGCATTCTGGTCCTGGACGAGCCGTTTGAATCCGTGGACCCGGTGTCCAGCGCCAACCTCAAAGACATCCTCATCGAATACGCGAAGACCGGCGGCACGGTGATTATCTCTTCGCACGTGATGGCATTGGTCGAGAAGATGTGCACGCATGTGGCCGTAATCAACAACGGTCTGGTGTGCGCGGCCGGCACGGTGGACGAGGTCGCCGCCGGCGAAGAACTCGAAGACCGCTTCCTGCAACTGGTCGGCGGCCGCCACGAAGCCGCCCATCTCGCATGGCTCGACGGCGGGCAAGCCCAAGCCCAAGCACCAACTTCGGTCCAGCCGGTCCAGCCCATTCCGCTTACAACCGCCACGCCCGCCACACCCACCGATGAGGCCCGCCGATGATCAGCAGCGCCATCACCCTGGTCCGCCTGCGCTGGACGCTCACGCTCGCCACCCTGCGAAAATCGGCGTGGCAGACCGTCGCCTATGTCTTTTCCGCCGTACTCGCGGCCGGCACCATCATCGGCACCGGCGTGCTCGCATGGTTCATCGGCATACTGCCGCCCTTCACCGTGAACGCGGATGGCTTTCCGCTGAACATCCTTGGTTCCGGAGGCATCGTCAACATAGTCGTCGTGCTGGTCGGCGCGACCATGACCATCTTCATCGGCTTCATCCAGCTCATGATGCTTGGCGAAGGCTCCACCATGAACCCACGCAAATTCGCGCTCTACGGCATCGCCGACCGCAACCTGCAATTCGGCTTGCTGCTTTCCGGCCTGTCCGGCATCCCCGCCCTTACCGGCGTGGCCTCACTGATACTCTGGACACTGGCCTATCGGCATATGGGACCAGCCGTAATCATCAGTTCCCTCCTCGCCGCAGTGCTGGCCGTCATCACCATGATGAGCATCTCCAAACTGCTCATCGCCCTATCCACCACGCTGGTGACCAGCAAACGCGGCAAAGGCGCGTTCTATATCTTCATCGTGCTGACGTTCGTTATCATCTGTCAGTTGCCGAACATTCTGGTCAACTCCGGCGTGGCCTTCAGCCTCAACACCGAAACCTGGGGCGCGGCGACCACCATCGTCGCATGGACGCCGTTCGGCGCGGCCTTCCAACTACCGTTCGACGCGCTTACCGGAGCCTGGGCGGTGCTGCTCGCCCGCATCGCCATCCTTGCCGTCACATGGATTGTCTGCTTCGCCGTCTGCACCTGGTGTCTGAGACATGAACGGCTCACCATCGGCGCAAACAGTCCGTCCGAGACCGCCAAAGGCATCGGCGCATTCGCATGGATGCCCGATTCGGCATCCGGCGCGGTTTCCGCACGCCTGATCACCTATCTCAAACGAGACCCCCGCCAAGCCATGACCTTCGCCATGCCGGTCCTGTTCCTGATCATCTTCGCCTTCCAGGCACACGGCATCAGCGCGGTCGTCTGGCAGTCGCTGATCTGGTGCGGCTGGTTCATGTCCGTCGTGGAAAGCAACGGGCTCGCATATGACGGCCGCGGCTTCACCATGGAAGTCATCGCCGGCGTGCGTGGCCGGACCGACAGAATCGGCCGCGTACGCGTCTACGTCGGCATCATGGTCGTCTACATGGTGCTGCTCTATCTCGCCGGCATCGTGCTGGTCGGCGCACTGACCGGACGCTGGGCGCAGCCCGATGACCTCGCTACCGGCCTGATCTTCCTCGCCACGGGCATGGGCATCGCCTTGAGCGGACTGGGCGTGGCCGAAGTCACCTCCTGTGTCCTGATGTACCCGGTCGCCTCAATGGACAAGCCGTTCTCCGCGCCTCAAGGCCGCGCCATGGCCCAAGGCTTCTTCCCGTTCGTCTACATGCTTGGCAGCCTGCTGCTCATGCTGCCCACTGGCATCGTGGCGCTGGTCATGCTGCTGACAGGAGCCGAAGGCGGCATGTGGCTGGCGATTATTCCGGTCGCGCTGGCCAATGGCATCGGTATTCTGGCACTCGGGACATGGCTGGGCGGTAAGCTGATGGATGCGCGAATGCTCTCGATTGTGGCAACACTCGACTCGTTCGCCTCATTGCAGAAATGATTGCCTTGGCATAAGGAGCACGATGGTATCTACAGCGGTATCACGCCGTCAGCGACGTGAAGCGCAACGGCGGCCCCAACAATCGCATCGCCGAACACTGACCGTCATCATTTCCGCACTGACCACCATCGCCCTGTTCGCGGGGTACTGCACCGCCGACATCACCGACGTGGCCCCCGGATTATTGACGTTGAAGCCCGTCACCGCACCTGTTTTTGCCGATTCAGCCACCGCCAAATCAGGCGGCACCGTCGCTGGCACCTTGAACACGAACAAGGCCATTGATTCCACGGCCGCTTCTGCGCTGGTCAACGAATTGCTGTCCGCGCAAGGCGTGGGAAACGATACGTCGGTGATCATTGAAGACGCCCAAGGCACCGTCGCCGCCGAACACGAGTCGAACACTCCACGCGAGCCTGCATCCACACTGAAAACGCTGACCGCGCTCGCCGCCTCATCCACCCTGAATATGGCATCCACCTTGGATACCCAAGTGTTCCTCACCCAATCCGATGACGGCACCAATACGTTGACCCTCAAAGGCAATGGCGACATGCTGCTGTCTGCAGGCGATTCCGACGCCAACCATACCAACGGACGTGCCGGTCTGAACACCTTGGCCAAGGCCACCGTGGCCGCGCTCACCCAGCGAGGCATCACTTCCGTCAATCTCGAGTACGACGACACCCTATTCGGCGACTCACGCATTCCCGCAGGTCTGTCGGAAGGTGGCGCGGTTTTAAGCGACTACACCGTCTACTTCACGCCGGTCTCATCAATGGCGATTGATGGAGGCCGCCAACACACCGCCGATACGCCTGCGCCGGCCGACCCCGATGATTCGGCCGGCTACCCGGAACTGTCCCAGCACACCGCCAGCGACGTGGCCACGAAATTCGCCGAACTGCTCCAATCGAACGGTGTGGCCGTTACCGGAGACGTGACGGCAAACACCGCTCCATCCGGCGAAACGCCTTTGGCTTCGGTGAGTTCGGCAACACTGTCCGAAATCATGGCATACACGTTACGGCATTCGGACAATACGCTGGCCGAGGAGTTCGGCAGACTCACCGCTTTGGCGAAATCAGCGACAAACAGTCCTGAAGGCGGCACGGAGGCGGTCAAATCCACTCTGAACGATCTCGGTCTCGATACATCCGGTCTGACCATGGCCGATTGCTCCGGTCTGTCTCCCGGCTCCCGGCTCACCGTACGCACGCTGGCGGCCGTCCAACAACGTAATCTGACCACCAAGAGCGGCGCGGCCGGCGCGGAAGGTCTATCCATCGCGGGATTGGTGGGCACGGCGCAGGATCGGTATACGGATGATGCCGTGGCTGGTCTGCTGCGCGTCAAAACCGGCAGCCTCGGCACGGTCACGTCGATGGCCGGCAATGTGTCCCGCACCAATGGGGGAGCGTTGTCGTTTGCCGTGGTGGTCAACAATCCTGAGGATTATGCCGCCGCGCGTAGCGCCATCGACTCGTTCATCACCAAGCTCGCGGGGCTGTAAAAGACCCATCAAGTGCCATCAAAGGCTACAAAGGCCGTAAACGTCCATAAACGCACGAGTACACATAACCAGAAAAAGGGTGGTGAGTACATGGCATATTCCGCACGATTGCGCAAGGCCGTAGGCGCGGTCCGCGCAACGCTGAGCGCTGTGGAACTATGCGATGTGCAGGCTCCCGAATTCGCGCAGCATGGGGACCATGCCGTTGCCGCCGATGCGCCGCTCGTGCTCGTGGCCTGTTCAGGCGGGCGCGATTCGATGGCACTGGCCGCGGTGAGCCATATCGTATGCACGTCCATGGGCGTGCGTTGCGGTGCCGTGATTGTGGATCACGGCTTGCAGGAGGGTTCCGAACAGGTCGCCGGCGAGGCTGCGAATCGTTGCCGTGCGTTGGGACTGGGCCCGGTCATCGTGCGCAACGCAACCGTGCAGGCACGCGGTGAGGGCCTCGAAGCGGCCGCGCGGCAGGCCCGGTACAACGAGCTGTGCGCCGCGGCGCGTGAATCAGGTGCCATTGCCGTGCTGTTGGCCCACACTATGGACGATCAGGCGGAAACCGTATTGATCGGACTGCTGCGCAGCCGTGGCGTGGATGCGTTGGCCGGCATGCCGCAGGTCTTCACACGCAGTGGCGTGACTTTTGCGCGGCCGCTGCTTACCCTTACTCGAGCCGAAACCACCGGCATCTGTGAAGACTTAGGTGTGGAATATTGGGATGATCCCACCAATGGCGATGCGGTAGACGGCGAGTTGCCGAACGACTATCCGTTGCGCTCGCGGGTGCGCCATGACCTGCTGCCGGCCATCGAGCGATTCGCTGGATTCAATGTCGCCCGCCATTTCGCTGAAAGCGCACGGTTGGCCAGAATGGATAAGGAGTATCTGGATCAGCGATCCGACGAGGTGATGGGGGAGGCGGTTACGACAGTTGATTGGCCGGCATCGTCGGCAGCGGTATCGACCGATACGCCACGAGCCTGTGCGGCAGGCGATACCAATGATTCGAGCCATGGTGTCGGCCTGATGATCAGCGTCAGACGTATTGCACGTGAGCCAGAGGCGATTCGGTTGCGGGTCATCGCTCATGCGCTGAGCCAAGCCGGTGTGAACGCCAGTGCCGCCCAGATTGCCGCCATCGACCGGCTGGTCGTCGATTGGCATGGCCAAGGCGGCGTCTCACTTCCCAGAGGTTATTCAGCCAATCGCAAGAAACACGTCATTCGCGTGTGCCAAGATGGTGCGCATGCGAATCGCTGACGTTGAGGAAGATATTGACCACGAGCTGGTCAGCAAAGAACAGATCGATGCCAAGATCCACGAGATGGCCGCTCTCGCGAGCGAGGATTACCGCGATAAGAATCCGCTGCTCGTTGCGGTGCTGAAAGGGGCCGTGAATACGCTGGTCGCATTCACCCAGGCCATGAGCATTCCTGTACAGATCGACTTCATGAGCCTGTCGAGCTATGGCTCGGGCACAGTGTCGAGCGGTGAGGTCACAGTCAGGCAGGATTTGTCCGCCGATGTTCGCGGACGGCACATCTTGATTGTGGAGGATATTGTTGATTCAGGACACACGCTCGCGTGGCTGGTCGCAGAACTGAAACGTCGTGGTGCCGCTTCCGTGGAGGTCTTCGCTTTGCTGAGCAAGCCCTCCCGCCGAGAGGTGGACGTTGATGTGAAGTACGCCGGCTATGAGATTCCGGACGAGTTCGTCGTCGGCTTCGGCCTCGACTTTGACGAACGCTACCGCAACCTCGATTCGATCGCGGTCCTCAAGCCGTCCGTCTACCAAGGAGTGCAAGCATGAGCTTCCCGCAAGGGCCGGGTAACGGCAATAATCCGAACCCGAACAACAACCGTAACAACGGCAACCCGTTCACCAACCCGTTCAACCGTGGCAATAACGGGAACAATGGCAAAGGCAACAACAACGAGAACCGCCCGATATGGCAGTCCCCTTGGCTATGGGGTGCCGTGCTCGTGGTCATGGTCGTGCTGATGTTCCAGATGTTCGCCGGCGGTGGCACCAAGACCATCGACACCAAAGATGGTTTCGCGCTGATCAATCAGGGCAAGGCCACGTACGCCGAGATTACGGACAACAAGCAGGTCGTCCGCCTTAAGCTGAAGAACGACTACACCAAGAAGAATGCCGACACCGGCAAGGTGACCAACTACGGCAAGAACGTGCAGTTCTACTACACCTTCGCGCAGGGCGCCCAAGTGGCCAAGGCCGTGGAGAACGGCAACCTTGAGAAGGGCTGGACCTCGAACATCGAGCAGACCAGCATGTTGAGCTACCTCGTCACCTCGATCCTGCCGTTCATCATCTTCTTCGCCCTGTTCTGGTGGCTGATGAGCCGGATGGGTGGTGCCGGCGGCATGCTCGGCATGGGCGGCAGGAAGAACAGCGGCAAGCTGCTCGACGGGCAGACCCCCACCACCAAGTTCGCCGATGTGGCCGGTGAAGACGAGGCCGTGGCCGAAGTCGAGGAGATCAAGGACTTCCTCAAGGATCCGTCCAAGTACAAGGCGCTGGGTGCGCGTATTCCGCGCGGTGTGCTGCTGTACGGTCCTCCCGGCACCGGTAAGACGTTGCTGGCCCGAGCCATCGCAGGCGAGGCCGGCGTGCCGTTCTACTCGATGGCCGGCTCCGACTTCGTCGAAATGTTCGTGGGTCTCGGTGCCTCCCGTGTGCGCGACCTGTTCGATGAGGCCAAGAAGAACGCCCCCGCCATCATCTTCATCGACGAGATCGATGCTGTGGGCCGCAAGCGCGGTTCCGGCATGGGCGGTGGCCACGACGAGCGCGAGCAGACACTGAACCAGTTGCTCGTCGAGATGGACGGCTTCGACAACGACACCAACCTCATCATCATCGCCGCCACCAACCGTCCCGACGTGCTCGACCCCGCCCTGCTGCGTCCGGGCCGATTCGACCGGCAGGTGGGCGTGGCGGCCCCCGATCTGGAAGGCCGTGAGGCGATCCTGAGGGTGCATGCCAAGGGCAAGCCGTTCGTGCCGGACGTCGACCTGCACATGGTCGCCGTGCGCACGCCGGGCTTCACCGGTGCCGATCTGGCCAACGTGCTCAACGAAGCCGCCCTGCTGTGCGCCCGTGCCGGTGCCCAGTTGATTGACAACCGCGCCATCGACGAGGCCATCGACCGTGTTCAGGCCGGACCGAAGCGCAAGTCCAAGGGCATGGCTCTGGAAGAGCTGCGCAACACCGCATACCACGAGGGTGGTCATGCGCTGGTGGCCGCCGCCCTGAACAACACCGATCCGGTGACCAAGGTGACGATTCTGCCGCGAGGCCGAGCCCTCGGCTACACCGCCGTCATGCCGACCTCCGACCGCTACTCGCAGTCGCGCAACCAGCTGCTCGACCAGATGGCCTACGCGATGGGCGGTCGCACCGCCGAGGAAATCGTCTTCCACGACCCGACCACTGGTGCCTCGAACGATATCGAGAAGGCTACGAGCATCGCCCGTACGATGGTGATCGAATACGGCTTCTCCGACAAGCTCGGCGCCATCAAGTGGGGTTCCGACGACGATCAGACCACCGTAATGGACGGTCTGCAGCCGCGCAAATACTCCGACCGCACCGCCGAAGTGATCGATGACGAAGTATTGAAACTGGTGGAAACCGCCCACACCGAGGCGTGGACCATCATCAACGACAACCGCGAGATTCTTGACGAGCTGGTCCGCCAGCTGCTGGTCAAGGAGACCCTGAACGAGAAGGAGCTTGCGGAGATCTTCGCGCCGATCAAGAAGGCGCCGGTCCGCCCGGTGTGGCTGTCCAACGACCGCCGCCCCGACTCGGACAAGCCGCCGGTGGAGATTCCCGAAAGCCTCAAGCGCTCGGTCGGCATGAAGCCGGAAGAGTAGACACGATGACGATTCGGCCCGACCTGTTCATGTGGTTTCTCACGTACGCAGGCCGTGCCGACGTCGTTGTGGACAATGACAAGGGAGAGATGAGATGAACGAATATATAGAGTCTTGCCAGCGGGAGAAACGCACATACGACGAGGAAGGCGTGCGCGAAGCCGTACGCCTGTTCCTGAAGTCGATTGGCGAGGATCCCGAGCGCGAGGGACTGGTGGAAACGCCTGACCGTATCGCCCGCGCGTGCCGCGAGCTGTTCGCCGGTCTGCAGGCTTCCCCGGCCGATGTGCTGGAGAAGCACTTCGACGTGGATACCGACGAGCTGGTGCTGGTCAAGGACATCGAACTGTATTCGGTGTGCGAGCATCACCTGCTGCCGTTCCACGGCGTGGCCCATGTGGGCTATATTCCCGCCAAGGACGGGGTGATGGGGCTGAGCAAGCTCGCCCGACTGGTCGAGGTGTATGCTCGCCGGCCGCAGGTGCAGGAGCGACTGACCCAGCAGATCGCCGACGCGCTGGTCGAGTACGCGGGCGCACGTGGTGTGATTGTGGTGACCGAATGCGAGCACCTGTGCATGTCGATGCGCGGCATCAAGAAGTCTTCCGCCCGCACGGTGACCTCTGCGGTGCGCGGCATGCTGCGCAATCCGGCCACCCGAGCCGAAGCCATGAGTCTTATTCTGGGTAAGTAGCGTTCGGCAAGCCCTCTGACAAGGGAGTTCACCTGCATGGAAGGAGAACCAATGACTGATCTGCGAGCGTTGCGCGACTCGTCGCGCACCATGGTGATGGGCGTGCTCAATATCACCGAGGACTCGTCCTCGGACGGCGGCCTGTGGCTGGACCCGGCCAAGGCGGCCCAGCACGGGCGCGACATGATGGCCGCCGGCGCGGACATCATCGACATCGGCGCCGAATCCACGCGCCCCGGCGCCAAGCGCGTGTCCGAGGCCGACGAACTGGCCCGCATCACCGGTGCCGTCAAGACATTGATTCCGGCCGGTGCCATACTGTCCATCGACACCACGCGCGCATCCGTGGCCGCCGCTGCGCTGAGCGAGGGCGCCCGGATCATCAACGACGTTTCCGGTGGCACGCTGGATGCCGAACTGCCGCATGTGGTCGCCGACCACGACTGCCTGTACATCGTGCAGCATTGGCGCGGTTGGCTCGCCGGCTCCAAGGGCGCGAACCCCGATCAAGACACCTCCGTCTACGAGCACGGTGTATTGACCGACGTACACGACGAACTCATGCGCCAAGTCGACGGTGTGCTGGCCGCCGGCGTAAAGCCTGAGCGCATTATCATCGACCCGGGCCTGGGTTTCTCCAAGCCTGGCATCAAGCACAACCTGCCGCTGCTGACCGGACTCGAGACCTTCCGCGCCACTGGATATCCGGTGCTGATCGGCCAGTCCCGCAAACGCTTCATCTCGGCGATGCTTACCGAGGCGGGCGCTGCCGGTGCTGATGGGCCGATCATGGCCCAGCGCGATGACGTGACCGCAGCCTTGTCCGCCCTGTCCGCCGAACATGGCGCATGGGCCGTGCGCGTACACGACGTGGCCAAAAGCCGCGCCGCCGTCATCGCCGGCAACACCTGGCGCGAATACGCATGATTCCCCTGGCTCCCTGTTTTGGTTGCTTCTAGGCCTTGGCTCCCCTCGGGCGAGGGGAGCTGGCGCCGAAGGCGACTGAGGAGAGCATTTGAGCAGAAAGCCTTACCAATGGACACCATCACTCTTACCGGCGTACATGCCAACGGCACCCACGGTGTGCTCGCCTTTGAACACGAACGGCCACAAACCTTCGTCGTGGACGTCACCCTGCACCTTGATCTGGCCGCCGCCGGTCAATCCGACGATCTCAACGACACCATCGATTACGGCCGTGTGGCCAAGGATATCGCGGCTGTCATCGAAGGCCCTCATGTGGACCTGATCGAGCGTCTGGCCCAACGTATCGCGGATAAGATCCTTGCCGATGCGCCGGCCGTCGCCTCCATCGACGTCACCGTGCACAAGCCTCATGCGCCCATCGTCGTGGCTTTTGCAGATGTATCGGTCTCCATCTCGCGCGTGCGTGCCACCGATAATGGACGTACTGCTGAAGAGCATGCCATCCATAACGCGGTGGTGGCCTTGGGCGGCAATGTGGGCGAGGTGGAATCCACCTTGCGAGCCGCCGTTCGGGAGATTGACGCGCTGCTCGGCACACAGGTGACCGGTATTTCGCCGCTTTACCGCACGGCCGCGTGGGGCATGGCTGACGGTACGCCGGATTTCCTGAACGCCGTGGTGGAGCTTGAAACCACAATGGGCAGCCACGAATTGCTCGCCGCGTTGCAAAGCATCGAGGCGAACCATGGGCGAATTCGTGAGAATCATTGGGATTCCAGGCCGTTGGACTTGGACATTATCGACTTTGATGGCATCACCAGCGCGGATCCGGATCTGGCATTGCCCCATCCGCGTGCTTGGCAGCGTGCGTTTGTGCTGGCTCCTTGGTTGGCATTGAATCCGAACGCCAAACTCGCCGGAGCCCATGAGGGGCCTGTAGCCGATTTGCTGGCCACCGCGCCGGACCGTAACGCCGTGCAGCTCGAGAGTGAAGACTGGATGCTCGGCGGGCATGCAGTCAAGCAAGAATCCGCGTCGAAGTCGGCACCCGTCTCACGCAAGGCGATTATTTCGCTGGATTCTACCTCGCAGGATGCCGAACGGCTGTTCCGTGAAACCATCGTTTCCATCGACAGTGTTCCTGGCAATCAGGTACAGGGCATTTCGCCGCTCTACCATGTCAGCCATTTCGACGGCCCGGACGCGATGAGCGCGGTCATCCAAATCGAAACCAAGTTGCCGCCCGCCGACCTGATTGCCGTATTGGACAGCATCGAAAGCGTTCATGATTTGGCAGTCGACCTTGACCTTGTTGACATGGAGGGCGTGACTTCCGACGAGCCCAACTGCAGCATTCCTTGGCCGTCGGCCCGTAACCATGCGTCGGTATTGGCACCTTGGCTGGATATGGACCCGAATGCTACTCTGGGCGGCGACCCGGTGGCCTTCCTTTTGGCCATGGCACCGGATGCCGGACAGGTCGGATTGCTATCGGACAACTGGATACTGTCGAACAGTTGAGCTGATGGCAGAACCAGTTACGAACGGTAGGCTAGAAACCAGACGGTGACGGACCGGTATCTGACCTCGAACAGCCGGGCACGGCAGTGACGAAAACCAAATCAAGATGAGCAGCCTAGGAGCGAGGGCCGTTCGCAAACAGCAAACAGCAACGCAACGATAAGGAGGCCGGACATGAAAACACGGCGAACACCATGGTGGCAGTATGTGATCGGTGCCGTGCTGGGCCTGTTGGCGGGTATCGGTCTGGCCTCCTACGGCGAAAGCTCGGGACTGTCACTGATTGGTGCGCCTCGGATTGTGACCGGATTGCTGGCCGTGCTGGGCGTTATCGTGCTGATCTTGGCCCTGCAAGTGCATAAATACGCGAATACCGACCCCAAGAAGCGTCCGCATAGCTTCATCAATCCCACTATCGCGGTGTATACGCTGGTGCTGTCTAAGGCACTGGGATTGGCGGGCGCAACGCTTGCCGGCTGGTATGGCGGTCAGATTGTGATGAGCCTGAGCCATATTGAGGCGGATTTCTATGCACACGCCGTCACCGAGTGCGCAATCGCGGCCGTGGTGTGCATCGCCGACATGATCATCGGCATTATCGGCGAATGGTTGTGCCAGCTACCGCCGAACGAAGGCCCCGAAAACCCGAAAATCAAGGAAGCCAAGTGCCGTAGCGACATAGCCCAGGCCTACAAAAGATAATCCGTGATAAGCCCCCTCTGACGAGGGGGCTGTAGGCGTAGCCGACTGGGGGAGAGAAGAAGGGAAAAACCACACCATCGGCCAAGCCGATTCCCACTATTCCTGCGGCACGCGGCCAAGCCGATTACCACTATTCCTGCGGCACGCGAACCATAGCTTCCTGAGCGATGGCCGCCACCAAGTCGCCATTCTGCGCATACACTTTGGCGATGCCGAGTCCGCGTCCGTGCGCGGCGATAGGCGTATCCTGCACATACAAATGCCATTCGTTGATATCGATATCCTGATACCACCACATCGAATGGTCGATGGACGCATAGGAAATGCCCGGTGTGGAAATCGACAGTCCGGCGCGGCGCAGCACCGGTTCCATCATCACCTGATCGCAGCCGAGTGCCAGCATCGCACGATGCATGACCTGCGGCACATCGACGTGGCCATCGGCCTTCATCCACACCATCTGCTTGCCGGAATCATGCTCGGCGGAATCCTTGTCCGCGCGCAGCATCACGGTCGGCGTCACGTGGCGGATATCGAACGGCGATTTCTCGGCATAGTAATTGGCGAACGGCGACTGTGCGGCATACGGGCGCATGAGCTCCTTGGCGGAAACCAGCGTCTCGGGGTCGGGCAGATCCTCCGGCATCGGATCGGCGAATGACACGCCTTCCTGGCCCCGCTCCTGGAAGGAGGCGATGGCCGTGAGAATCGACCCCTCGGTTTGGGTGACATTGATCCGGCGGGCGGAGAACGAACGGCCATCGCGCAGGTTCTCGACATCGAACAGCAGATCCTGCCGAATGTCTCCGGCGGCGATGAAGTAGCCGTGCACCGAATGCGGCAGGCGTGAAGGGACCACTGTTTTGGATGCGGCGATCACCGACTGGGCGATGACCTGGCCACCGTAGACGCGGCCGGTGGGGAAGTACATACTCTCGCCATTGATGTATGTGTGATTGCGGTAAGCGGAAGGCTCGCCCAACTCCAGCACCTTCACCAGATGGTCCAATGGAGTTACGGTGGTTGCCTGAGCCATGGCGTTCCTCGATTCCTGTTCTGCTGTGTTCGATATTCGGTTATCGTATTCCAACCTATGGTTGGCAGTCTATCCGGTGGGGGTTAAGAGTTCCGGGAGTGAAATGTAACGAGACTGTTTGGAAGGTAAACGGTTGGTTATGCGGTGCGTTGCCGCTACGTTGCCGCTGCGCTGCCGGTGTGTTGCCGTAGGCGACTGTGGAATTTTATGGGATGCGGAGCGGGGCAGCCATGGAGCAATTATGGGAAAGCCGCCCCTGAGGGACGGCTTTCGACGTATAAAGCGCGTTGTGGCACTAATGCCGGCGTATCTCAGCCGCGCACGAGCTTCTTGTGCAGACGGTGCGGGCGGGCCGCATCCTCACCGAGTCGGGCCACCTTGTTCTCCTGATAGGCCTGGAAGTTGCCTTCGAACCAGTACCACTTGGCCGGATTGTCGTCGTCGCCTTCCCACGCGAGGATATGCGTGGCGACACGGTCGAGGAACCAACGGTCGTGGGAGATCACCACAGCGCAGCCCGGGAACTCGAGCAGTGCGTTTTCGAGGGATTCCAAGGTCTCGACGTCCAAATCATTGGTGGGCTCGTCGAGCAGCAGCAGGTTGCCGCCCTGCTTCAGGGTCAGGGCCAGGTTCAGACGGTTGCGCTCACCACCGGACAGCACACCGGTCAGCTTCTGCTGATCGGCGCCCTTGAAGCCGAAGCTGGCCACATAGGCGCGGGTCGGCACCTCCACACCGGCCACCTCGATGAAGTCGAGGCCGCCGGACACCGCTTCCCACAGGTTCTTGTTCGGGTCCAGGCCCTCACGGTTCTGGTCCACGTAGCTGATTTTGACGGTATCGCCGATCTTCAGTTCGCCGCTGGTCAGCGGTTCCAGGCCCACGATGGTCTTGAACAGCGTGGACTTGCCCACGCCGTTCGGGCCGATCACACCGACGATGCCGTTGCGCGGCAGCGTGAAGGACAGGTCGTCGATGAGCACGCGATCGCCGAAAGCCTTGTGGATATGGTTGGCTTCAAGCACGGTGGAGCCCAGGCGCGGGCCGGCCGGAATCTGAATCTCGGAGAAGTCGAGCTTCTTGTTGTTGCGTGCCTCGTTCTCCATCTGGTCGTAACGTTCCAGACGGGCCTTGTTCTTGGCCTGACGGGCCTTGGGGGAGGAGCGCACCCAGTCAAGCTCGTTCTTCAGTCGCTTGGCGAGCTTGGCGTCCTTGGCGCCCTGGATCTCCAGACGCTTGGCCTTGGTCTCCAAGTAGGTGGAGTAGTTGCCCTTGTACGGGTACAGGTGGCCGCGGTCGACCTCGCAGATCCATTCGGCCACATTGTCCATGAAGTAACGATCGTGGGTGACGGCAATGACCGCGCCCTTGTACTGGTGCAGGAACTGTTCCAGCCACAGGATGGACTCGGCGTCCAGGTGGTTGGTGGGCTCGTCGAGCAGCAGCAGGTCCGGGGCCTCAAGCAGCAGCTTGCACAGGGCCACACGGCGGCGCTCGCCACCGGAGCACACGTTGACCGGGGTGTCCGGATCGGGGCACTGCAGGGCGTCCATCGCCTGCTCAAGCTGGGAGTCGAGGTCCCAGCCGTCGGCGGCGTCGATCTCGGTCTGCAGCTTGCCCATTTCTTCCATCAGCGCGTCGAAGTCGGCGTCCGGGTTGGCCATTTCTTCGCCGATCTCGTTGAATCGGGCGACCTTCTCGGCAATCGGGCCGAACGCCATCTTGATGTTCTCGCCCACGGTCTTGGTGTCATCCAGCGGCGGCTCCTGCTGCAGGATGCCGACCGTGAAGCCCGGGGTCAGACTGGCTTCGCCGTTGCTCACGGTCTCCAGGCCTGCCATGATCTTCAGCAGGGTGGACTTACCCATGCCGTTCGGGCCCACGACGCCGATCTTCGCGCCGGGCAGGAAGCTCAGGGTCACGTCATCGAGAATCACGCGGTCGCCGTAAGACTTGCGGGCCTTGATCATCTGAAATACGAATTCTGCCATATAAGTGTCTTATCCTGTCTTATCGTTGCAATTTCAACGTTTTGCCGGGCTTGGATTCCGTGATGACACACTGTGGAACGATGCGTCCGGTTTCGGGGGTTTCCGAACGACCCGTTTGATGCCGCCCGTCCCTGGATTTCCGTGTCATCGCGGCGCCTCGGTCCCAAGCAAAAGCACCTTGTGGATTATCCCATATCCCATCGTCATACCGCAACGGGGGATCTCCTGTAAGTACATTTGGTGGCAGTTTGGTCATGCGGCGAGTCTGCGTCGCAATATCTTCGGATAATTCTGTCTGAACGTGCGCCGGTCGCCGCATCTTGTGGTCGGTTTTGGCGCTTTCCCCGGCTTAGAATTTCAGTGCGGTCAGTTCGATGGTGCACATGAGGTCGGCGGTCTGCTCGAGATGATAATCCTTGGGGTCGGCCTTGCGATAGGCGACCGTCTCCTTGGCGAGCGTGTAGCTGACGGAGGCCTACAATGCGTTGGTGACGACCTGCTGTCCGTTGTCATAGTGGATCTTGATGGTGTCGTACGACTGAAACCGGTTGAGATGCGTCAGCAGGTAGTCAGCCAGGATAACGCCCGTCTTCTTGCGTAGATTCGGTTGTGGGTTCCGATGAAAAGGACATGGCCCGGCTTTGGTGCGATTTTCAGTCGCTTACACATGAAAACCGCGAATCCGCCGGCGCACCCGGGTCGTGGGCGGCTTCCCCGACTCCAACAGCTGGCCAACAGCCAATCTGCGCAAAGAAGCGGGCACTATCATTTAACAAATGTGAAATACAAGTAACAATTGACGGAATACCATTGCGGGGAATAATAACCAGCTAGGTGAAGAAAGGAGTTGTTATGGTAGACGTCAAGTTACATGGTATTGCCGAAGGCCGTCTGGGAACTGGTTCAATGTGCTACGATTTGGCAAATGGTAACACAGTCGCAGATGTTGTAAAGCATGTAGCTCTACAAGATGAAGGCCTGACAAGGACCCTAATTGATGAATCTAGACAAAAGCCTCGTCGACTTTGTCGAATCATGATTAATTGTCCTTCTTGTGGAGCAGGTAAATGAATTCTATTGAACAACGGCTGCAACGTGCTGCTTTATTGGCTTCTGGTATTGATGCGTTTGGTACGGGCTCGTTTGTCAGCGCTGCGGCGGTAATTTTTTCTTCATATAATCATGTTTCTGCAGGCATTATTGGTCTTGGACTGACCTTTTCAGCTGTTTCTGGCATGATTGCTTCGATGCCTGCTGCGTATCTCGCCGACCGTATCGGAGGGTTGCGCGTTTTCACTTACTCGTATTTGCTACGAGCGGTAGGAATGCTTGGATGGCTTATTATCTCTGGTGATGCTGCATTTCTTGTCTATATGACGCTGTTCGGTATTATCGACCGCTCAGCAGCATCGCTTACACGAGGACTGATTATCGCACCGCTGAGCCGAGAGCAAGCCACAATACTCTTGGGTCGCATGGCATTACCGACGAATGTCGGTTACGCGCTTGGCGCGGCACTAAGCACAATGATGCTGCTTATCCAGTACGGGAATGTGATCATAGTGGCAGCAAATTCACTCTCGTTCGTTGTCGTAGTTGTGCTATATCGCAGAGCGCTCAAAGGTTGCAATGTAACCGCTGCAAAGGTGAAACGTTCACCGCTAACTTCGTGGACGGTTTTTCGCACTGCACTAACTTCAAGGTCTCGTTCTCGGCTGATTATCGAAAATTTCCTGTTCTCGTTTCATCGTACACTGCTCAATGTGTATCTACCATTACTGATTATTCATTACGCGCCCACCGACACATGGCAGGCGCCAGCCATATTCGTTGCCAATACGGTAGTTATTGCACTAGCCCAAGGTCCTGTCAACCATTGGGCCACGAAAGCACATAATTATGCGCTGGCTTGGCGCTGCAGTGGACTACTGCAGGCAATTGCATTTATTGCTGTAGCCTGCATACCTTTCCTGTCACATGATTTTCCCTTCATAGCACTGGTTATGTTGCTTGCCATGCTGCAGATTATCGCTGAACTGCTCAGCACCGCAGGTATTACCATGTATATGGCATTGCTGAGCAGAAAAGATTATCTGACTACTGACTTAAGCGCTATTAATCTTGGTGGACAATTCCAGAATATTGTAGGGCCATCACTCTTTGCTAGCACGATTACTGCCGCTAATTGTGTGCTTCCTGCTGCTATGGGTATTGCCATTACGCTCGCTGCTGCGCTACCTAGAAAATCCGAATAAAAGCATAACAATCGTGGATGCCTCATTGGTAGAAAATCATAATTCGCACAATTCGCCTCTTCCAATCTGTGATTATGCAAGACTGCTTTCTTCTCCTTTGGACAAAGGACTCTACGTAGGATGCGGAAACGGAAGGAATGCGTTTCCACTCCTCTCAGAGGGATGGAACTTATATGCATGCGACGTATCTAATTTCAATATACAAAGAGCCCAAAAGTATTTGCCACAATATGCTGATTGATTTGAGGCTCTTAGCTATGACCAAGCTTTCTCTTATATACCAGAATTTGATTATGTGATATGTAGTAGAGCCCTAGTATATGGTAGTTTTGAAGAGAGCCTTCAGCGATTTAAAATACTTAGACGGCGGCTTAGGTCTAGCGGAATTCTTTTGTTCCAGCTACCTGCTATTGGAACAGATTTATGGCCTAAATGGGTTAACTATGCGATAACCGAAATGGGGAGTTTGATAGTTGGATACAACTTACATTCCCCGTCAAAAGTATATTTATCGTTTACTGATGTATGTGATTTACTAGAACGTGCAGGATTTAAAATTTGCAACGGTCCTACGCCATACGATCTTCCAAGAGGTGAATATCCAGGAGGAATTGTGAGAAATTGGCTTGGTGTAGCAATTAACAATAATTAGCTAACAGTTGTCCGCTGTCGATCGTGTAACGACGATTCATGACTGAAGAACGACTCTCATCGTCAATGCTCCAGATAATCAGCTATCAACCACTGACGATAGTAAAACTCGGAACAATTATAACATATTACAAACTATCATGATAACTCTCTTCAATTTTGGTGGCACCGTTTACACTTAATTGTATCCAATTTAATTATGGATTGTTCTGGTAACAAAAAGCTACTAAGCCGAAAAGTAAAAATCAGATAATCAAATGGCTTAAAAATCCTCACACTGATTCGACAGAATACAAGATGTAGGGTAACGGCGTGGCGTTTCCTTGCGTGTATTTCGTTCTCAAAAATATCGCTTATTTCCAGGCGGAAGAACGCGTGTAAGACTTGCTAAAAACCTTCTTTAGAGTGATTTATATATGTACCCGAAAAAATCTAAGATAACGCCCGTCTTCTTGCGTAGATTCGGTTGTGGGTTCCGATGAAAAGGACATGGCCCGGCTTTGGTGCGATTTTCAGTCGCTTACACATGAAAACCGCGATTGGAAGGAAGGCCGGAAGCCATGTCCGATAAAATCATACGGTTCGACGACGCCATGTTCGGGTCGGCGGTGATCGAGCGCTGCCGGAGGCGCGAATCCAGCGTCGAGGAGGCGCTGATGGAGATGTGCCTCGCGGGCGTGAGCACACGCGGGGTGGACGACATCAGCCGGCTGCTGTGGAGCGAGCGGATGCCATCCCGGACATTGAGCGACAAACTCAAGAAGATCTACAAGGAGATCGACGAGTGGCGGAAACGCCCGTTGGAATCCGAGTACCCGTACGTGTTCGTGGACGGCGTGTGGCGCAAGCGATCCTGGGGCGGGCACGTGGAGAACGCGGGCGTCCTCGTCGCCAGCGGCGTCAGCAGCCGCCAGATCTCGTTTCAGTTGGGCTTCGAAACGGCTCTTGTCCCCATCGAACTCGCTTCTGCGGTGCGCGAACGTCACATACGTGAATGGCGGGTTCCTCGCCAACGTGAAAAATGCGATGAAGAGACGTTTGTGGTCGGTCGTGGACGGGATCTCGTAATCGTCGTGGCCGTTGAACAGTGGGCCGGTGTGGAAAGGGATGTCGGGCAGGGAGACATCCGCGAGGTGCTGTTCGTAGCGTTCGATGTGGGGATTGACCGGCTTGGGCTGGTCGTGGAACATCAGGGTGAAGGGGTGGTACTTGGACAGTTTGCCCCATCTGCCGGATTCGTCGACCATGGCGTCCAGCTCGTTCATTGCTGACTCCCGGAGAAAAAGAAGTGCCTGGCTCTGCGATACGGGGCTCCAGAGCCCGCCGCGCTGTCTTGAACCGCCGTCCGCCGACGTGGCGTTGACGCTCCGAACCGATCATGATTCACCGGTAGATCACCTTGACGTTGATGTAGTTACTGAGTAACATCAGCATTACATTACTCAGTAACCATATCGAGAAGAGGTGCTCATGGCCGCCGCAATCAACCGCGCAATGCCGAGCCTTACCTGCCTTGACACCGGGGAACAGGCGATATTGACGATCGTCGACGCGACACGTACGCATGGCGACGGCGCGCGCAGGGTCGTCGCTCTCAGTCATGCGAATCTAATACTTCGCTCCGGGGAGTTCGTGGCCGTAATGGGACCGTCCGGTTCGGGCAAGTCCACATTGCTCAACCTTGCCGGGGGATTGGACACGCCGTCTTCAGGCAAAGTGCTGGTCGAGGGCCGCGATCTCGCTTCGCTGAACGTTGCCCGGCGTGCCGCGATTCGACGGCGGTCGATTGGCTACGTGTTTCAGGATTTCAATCTGCTGCCGTCGTTGAACGCCATCGAGAACGTCTCGTTCCCGTTGGAACTGGACGGCTGGCCGATCCGCAAGGCGCGTAAGGCCGCATTGGAGGCCCTGCGAGAGACGGGCGTCGCTGAACTGGCGCTCCGTCGGCCTGAGGACATGTCGGGAGGTCAGGCGCAGCGTGTGGCCATCGCCCGAGCTTTGGTGGGCCGACGCCGCCTGCTGCTGGCCGACGAGCCGACCGGCGCATTGGATTCCGCTGCCGGCACGAAGGTCATGGAGGTGCTGCGCAGCCGTGCCGACGCGGGCTGTGCCGTGCTGATGGTCACGCATGAACCTCGCTTTGCCGCTTGGGCCGATCGTACGGTGTTCATTCGCGACGGCCGCATCACCGACGAGACAGGAGCGACCGACTTTGACGAACTGTTCACCTGCGATGGTGCGGATGATGACGATGCCGGCGATGCGCGCAACAGCTCGCAACACAACTTTCGCAACAATCCCGGGGAACAGTGATATCGATGCTCTTCAATTTTCCGCGTCGCCGCGTCGCCGCGCGTCTTGCCTGGCGCGATATGACGCGACACAAAGCGCGCAGCATATTCGCCACATTGTTGGTCGCATTGCCTATCGCCGCGCTGGTGGCGGGGCTGGCACTGCTGACAGGCACGCCGAATTCCCGTCAGCGTGCCCTTGCCGTCATTCCTCGGAATGCGCAGGCGGTGCTCACCGCCACCGCGGTGCTCAACACAGGCCAGCCGTTCATGCAGGCGCCCGAGGGGGCTTCGCTGTGGATGGACAGTCCCTCTCAACAACCCGCGAGCGCGGCGAACATCGCCGCAATCACGCCCGACCAGGACGCCCTGCTGCGGTATTGGGATTCGGAAACGCTAATCGCCACCGCCGGCGGCGACTTGCAGCCGGGCGATCAGATTCAGGTTGATGCCGCCGGCACCGATACCACTGACTCCGCCGGCTCCTCCGGCGCCGACCTCGACGGCGCGGTACGAGCCAAGCTGCGCGAGACCGAACATGATGCGCTGCCACTGTTAATGCCTCCCGTTGCGCAGGGTGCCGCGCCGCAGGATGCCACGCAGGCGGTTATCAGCGCATCGCTCGCTGAGCAGCTGCACCTGAATGTCGGAGATACATTGACGCTCACCGCGCCTCCATTTCAAGGTGCGTACAGTACGAACGGACGCATTGGCGCGGTGCTGCAAAACTCGCGGCGCGCGTGGCGCATCAGCGGCATCGCCGATGTCACCTCAACGCTTGACGTATGGACGTATTCCGGCTGGCTCAAAGGCATGGTCGAGGCGGATGGCGGTAATGGGGTGGATGCGCATTATCTGCTGGTCGGCAGCGAGCCATTGACGTGGGCGCAGGTCAAGCGGCTCAACATGCTGCAGGTGGTCGCCGTTTCGCGCCATGTGCTGACGGATGGTTATCCGAATGCGGAAGAGCGTTATCCGCGTCAAATCGACGTGCAGCAGCAGTTGATGCAAATGGTATCCGTCACTGTAACGGCTTTTCTTGGGATTGCCCTGACGCTATTCCTGATCACCCCCGCGTTCGCCGTGTCGGCCGATCAGTCTCGTCGCTTATTGGGATTGACCGCCGCATGCGGTGCCGACGGCGTGGATCTTCGACGCACGATGAGCTTCCAAGGCTTGTTTATTGGCATATCAGGCGGCATGATCGGTATCATCGCAGGCATCGGATTGTCATATGCCGCCGCACCGGCTCTGAAAGGCGCCTATGTGCATGAGGTCGCCGGTATGATTCCGTGGACGATGCTGCCCTTGGCCGCGTTAGCGGCAGTGATGATCGGATTGGCCGCCACATGGATGCCGGCGCATCGCGTCAGCCGCATGAATGTGGTGGACGCGTTGAAAGATCGCTCGGACAACGGCGAGCGCAACCGCCGTGAATCTCGGTTGTATCGCGTGGTGACGGCGATTTCCACCGCGGCATTGCTTGGCGCGGCCGTGGCCTGTGCCATGGGCGGCCTTGCCATGCCCATGCCGGAATTCGGTGATGCCGACTACGGTAGTCTGCCGGCCGAGGCAATCGGCGCGCAATTGCTGCTGATCGGAGCCATCGTGTTCTCGTTCGCCGGCCTGATCCAGTTGATTCGTCTGATCGCGCAATTATGCGAACGCCACGGCACCTTACTGCCTCTGGCGGTACGGATGGGATTGCGTGATGCCGGCGAGCATCACCGTCGATTCGTCCCCGCCGCGGCCGCTATCGCCGTGAGCGTGGCGGTCGCCTCATACGCGCTTACCATGACCGGCTCACTGATTGCCAATGATCGGTCGAATGCCATGGAAGTGGTGCATGGCCATTCGCATGCGGTGGTGTCCCCTGAGGTTCCGATTGACAATGCCGTGGATCGTGCGGTGGTGCGATCGGCGCTGAATGCCATCAGTGATGATCTGCCCGTCACCGCGCACCAGCCTGTGTATGCACTGGCGGAAGTGCCGCCGGAGACCGTCGACAAGTTGAATGTCGCTGAGGTGAATGAGCTTATGCGCCGATTCCCGAATGCCGCTGCCAGACTGGCGACTCCATTGGATTGCATTACGAGTTCCGACCCTGATCGCGGGCAAGACGTGGCTTCGGCGCATAATCCGAACGCCCAGCCATACTGCGTGGGAGCATCGCGTTCCTATCGCCCGTTGTATCGAGGCTTGACTATGATTAACGCGGATTTCTCCGTGCTGATCATGTCCGGCGATGCGATGCGATTGTCGGGATTTGCCAATGCCGACAAGGCGGCGGACATGCTCGACCGGGGCGGCGTGGTGGTCGGCAACGCGGCGACGCTGCGCAAGGACGGCACCGTGGATTTGGAAATCTCCCATAGTGCGCACAATCCCGACGGTTCCTCGGCCCCCGATGTGGTCACTGGGTCGGCGAGCAGGCCGGGAGTTTGGGTGGATGGGTTCTTCCCTCTGGCGATGAGCAAGGAAACCGCCCAAAGCCTGGGACTGACCGCATTCAGGTATGTGGGCGATATGGTGCAATTCACCGACGCCCCCGGCTGGAGCACTCTGGACAAGCTGCGATCGATCATTGACGACAGGCTGCCGCTGGTGAATGGCACCAGTCAGTCCTACCGCTACAGCTGGGGTACCGGCGATCCTTCAAGCATGCTTGCGGAGCTGCTGCCGTTCGCATTGCTGATGCTGCTCGCGATAGCCGCCACGGTGATCTCGCTGCTGCTGGCGCGCATCCAAATCATCCGTGATCTGGCCACGATGCATGCCGTGGGCGCATCCCCCGGTTTCCTGCGACGGTTCACGCTGGCGCAGGCCGCCATTATGTTGGCGGCCGGAACACCGACTGGCATGGTTACGGGACTCGCCTTGGGGATATTTCATGTGGCTTGGTACAGACACATCGGCTATGACGGCGCATGGCTTGACACAGTGCCCTGCTGGGGCCTGCAGGCCGCGTTGTTGATCGGCGTTATTGCGATGGGCCTGGGCGTGGCATGGCTGGTCGCACGTCCGTCGCGCAAGCTGGTCAGACGAACTTTGGATTGATCGACCGTACGATATCGGATGATATACGAAGGACGAAGGAACATCATGGCGATACGGGAAGCACTGATGGCGCTGTTGGAACAAGGACCGGCAAGCGCCTACCAATTGAAGCGGCGGTTCGAACGCACCACATCAAGCATATGGCCGCTGAACATGGGGCAGGTGTCCACCACGTTGCAGCGACTGCATCGTGATGGTTTGATCGAACAAGTCGACGGCTCGGAACATGACGTTCCCGACGATTCCGATTCCCGCTCCGATTCACCGGTGGCATGGCTGCTCCCCGCCGCCGGCCATGCTGAGGTATCGCAATGGTGGCGCCCTCCGGTATTGCCCGAGCAGCGCGGCCGCGACGAGCTGGTGATGAAGCTGGCGTTCGCGGTAGTCACGCCAGGCGTGGATGTGTCGACGCTGGTGCAACGGCAGCGAGTGTCCATGCAACGGCTCCTACATGATGTGACTCGCGCACGCCGTCAGACGGACGGTGGTGATCTGGCCGCCCGACTGGTGCTTGACCATCGCATCTTCATCACCGAAGCCGAACTGCGTTGGTTGGAGACCCTCGACGAAGCGCAGTTGCGCATCGCGCGCACGCATCGCGCATCCGCGTCGATGTCAGCCGCCACTTCCGTCGAGGAAGATTTCGCCAATGCGAGAACGTAGTTTTGCTTTGCCGGCTGATTCCGTTCCTGGCTCCGCCATGATTCCGTTGCCGTTGCCGTTGCCGTTGCCGTCGGATGGGTTGCGCCCGTCGGATGGGTTGCGCGTGATCGGTTTCTGTTTTCGGATGTTGGCGCGATGCGGCGGATGCACGCCGTCTTTTTTGTAGGGGGCTGGATTGTGGCCTGGCGCGATCCGGCATGACGCGGCCGTCCCCGATGGTGCCGTTGCGGTGATCCGCCGAGGTTACGCCCATGGCTGAACGCCCGGAATGTTCCTTGATATCCAGTGAGACGGTCCGCGCCACGGATGTACTGTGAACGGCGGATAAGCGCATCAGGCGCCTCGATCATGGCAATGAGAGGAAACCCCGTTATGGACTGTTCATCACGATCCCAACGTCAGACTCAAGTCGATGCGTCCCCGACATCCCCGACATCTTCGACAACTATGACATCTTCAACGAATCCGACGGCCTCGTCGCCGCTGCCCACCCAGGCGCCGCCGTGGGGCGCGCTGTGGGTGATGGCCCTGGGATTGGCCATGATCGTGCTCGACAGCTCGATCGTCAACGTCTCCATCCCCACCATCATCGATGATATCGGCATTAACCTGACCGACGCCCAGTGGGTCACCTCGCTCTACAACATCGTGCTTGCCGCGTTGTTGCTGCCTTTCGGCAAGTTGGGCGACGCCAGAGGGCGCAAACTGGTGTTTCAAGTCGGTACCGTGATCTTCGTGGCGAGTTCGATGCTCGCCGCCGCCTCGCAGGGTGCGGGGATGCTGCTTGCCGCCCGTGTGCTGCAGGGCATCGGAGGCGCGATGATCATGCCGAACACCCTGTCCACGGTGTCCGCCCTGTTCCGTGGCAAGTACCGTGCCGCGGCGTTCGGCGTCTGGGGCGCGGTGATGAGTTCGGCCGCCGCGCTTGGTCCGCTGCTCGGTGGCGTGTTCACCGAGACCTTGGGATGGCGTTGGATCTTCCTGGTGAACCTGCCGCTGGGCATCGCGGTCTTTGTGTCGGCCATCTTCCTGGTGCCGAAGACCGGTGGGAACGCCTCGGTCGCCGGTGCCGCGGATGCCGCGCAGGATGCCCGATCCCGTCGCGTCGGTGTGGATATCCCGGGCGTGGTGTTGTCTGCCCTGACTTCGGCCCTGTTGGTGTTCGGTCTTATCGAAGGCGAGACCTACGGCTGGTGGAAGCAGACCTCAACGCAGTTGAAGCTGGGCGGGTTGAGCTGGAATCGTGACTGGTTGTCGCCGGGGCCGATCTGCCTGATTGCCGGCGCGCTTCTGATGGCTGCCTTCATCGTCTTCGAGTCGGCGCGGGGCAAAGCCGGTCGGCCGGTCATGCTGGACATGACCCTGTTTCGTATCAGGACGTTCTCGTGGGGCAATCTGGCGGCTGCGGCCATCGCCGCCGGCGAATTCGCGCTGGTGTTCATGCTGCCGCTGTACCTCATCAACGCCCGCGGACTCAACACGCTGCAGGCCGGTGCGATGCTGGCCGTGATGGGCTTGGGGTCCATCGTCGCAGGTGCGCAGGCCCATGTCATGGCCGCCAAGCTCACCCCGGCCGGCGTGATTCAACTCGGTCTTGTGATCGAGATCATCGCCGTCGCCCTGGTCGCGGTCCTTATGCCTGTGGGGTTCTCTGTGTGGTGGCAGCTTGTTCCCATGGCCGCGTACGGTCTGGGTCTGGGCTTCGCCTCCGCGCAGCTGACCAGCGTGGTGCTCTCCGAAGTGCCGGTCATGCAGTCCGGCGAAGGGTCGGCCACCCAGTCCACGGTTCGACAGCTCGGCACCGCCGTCGGTTCGGCCATCTCCGGCGCGTCGTTGGCCATGGCCGTCAACGGAACATTGCCGGCGCGGCTCGAATCCCTCGGGCTGCCCGCCAAGGTCGGCGACGGTCTGGCCCAAGCGGTCAGTGGTTCGGCGGGTGGAGTGATCGGCGTGTTCCGCAGCGGTGATGGACCGGCGGCCCGATTCGGCGACGAGGCGCCGAAGATTGCCGATGCGATGACTTCAGGGTTCGTCGAAGGCGGCCAGTGGACGCTTCTGGTCGCCGGCATCATGCTGTTCATCGGTTTGCTGGCCTCGGTGGCCGTGCGTCGTGCCGCGTCGTCGCACAACGTGCGTTGACGCATGACGGCTACGGTCTTATGGGGAGTGCGGCCGTGCGCGGTCGAACGGTGTGGCCCGCATACCGTCCACCGCGCCTGCGGTCGGTTTGCCAGCCAGACGGCGTGTCGTGATCCGATGATGCTGTAGCATATCCTCTTGTGCCTCATTGAGACACGTACGGCCCCGTAGCTCAGTTGGTTAGAGCGCCGCCCTGTCACGGCGGAGGTCACCGGTTCAAGTCCGGCCGGGGTCGCCACCAAACTCCCGATGCATGTCGGGAGTTTTTTGTTTCCTGCCGTTCTTCGATGCCATCCGCAAGGGCGGCGAAAGTGAACGCATCCGATCCGACACGCCGTCCGCACCAATGCCGGCGTTGAAGGGGACGCCCGTTTGCATCGGGTGAAATGCATGAGGAAGCGCATCGGCGGAATGTTCGCGACGCATGGCGAATCACGGAAAATCCGCGGTGGGAGGTCATGGCGGCTCACTACTATTTTCGCTATCTCGTACGTTACGAAAGTCTTCAAGGAGTAAGCCATGACCACGCTCGCCATTGATATCGGCGGAACCAAGATCGCCGCTGCCGTCTGCGATGCAAACGACAGCATCATCCAGCGTTGGCGCGTCCCCACGCCGATGGACGCCGACGCCATCAACACGCATATCGCCGAGATCTACCGCGAAGCCGTCGCCGCTGGCCACACCGATATCGAGGCCATCGGCATCTCCGCGGCCGGTAATGTGAGCGCGGATCGCAAGACGCTCACCTTCTCCGCCAACATTCCGGCCTGGATCAATTACAATCTGTCCGAGCATGTCGGCGCGTTGATCGACCATGCCGTTCCGGTCGTCGTCGAGAACGATGCCAACTGCGCTGGCTGGGGTGAATTCGTGCACGGTGCCGGCCAGGGCAGCTCCAACATGGTCGCGCTGACCGTGGGCACCGGCCTCGGTGGCGCCATCGTGATCAATGGCCAGCTCTACCGCGGCTCCTTCGGCATGGCCGCAGAGCTCGGCCACCTGCCGATGGTCCCGGACGGAGACCATTGCGGCTGCGGCCTGCGCGGCTGCGCCGAGCGCTATACTTCGGGAACCTCGCTGGAGAACTTCGCCAAGTCCGCCGTGCGTCGTCGTCCTCAGGATGCCAAACGTCTTCTGGAGCTGTGCGGTGGGGATATCACCAAGTTGGAAGGCCCGATGGTGTCCCAAGCCGCTCAGGAGGGTGACGTGCTTGGCCTGTATGCGTTCGGCAAGATCGGCGAATGGCTTGGCCGCACCATGGCCGCCGTTTCCGCCGTGCTTGATCCGGACCTGTTCGTCATCGGCGGTGGTGTGGTAGCCGTTGGAGACATTCTGCTGGAGCCGGCCCGCTACAACTACCAGCGTTTCCTGGAAGGCAGCGCCTACCGTGGCCACGCCAAGATCGTCGCCGCCGTCGCGGGCCAGGACGCCGGCCTCATCGGTGCCGCCAATCTGGCTCTTCGCTGACGCAGATGGCGGTGCGTAGATAACGCGCGTGACGCAGATAGCAACGCGTAAATAATCGCAAATAATCGCAAACAGTACAGTGCGGTGATTCTCGTTATGGGAATCACCGCACTGTTGTTTTTCTTCCGGAAATGGCGAAACCCAATGTGAGCGAATGGGCAAGATACCGGCACCGCGCGCGTGGGCGACGTCAGCATTCCTCGGCGCTGATACGCTGACTCGCGGTCAACTTCCCGATGCTGCTCGCCGCCCGACTGGTCATGTCGCTCGGTACCGGCATCTCCCTGCCGCTTATCACCAACATCATTCTGGAGAAGGCGCCACTTGAACAGCGTGGCGCGATGCTCGGCATCGTCAGCCTGGTCACCTGTGCCGCACCGGCCATCGGCCCGGTATTCGGCGGCATGCTGAAGAACCACTTCCCGCCCAAGTTCATCCTTATCGGCTTCGCCGGCACCGTGATTATGGATGTGGTATTCGTTGCGCTGTCCGGCAATGTGGGGGGCATCGCCGCGAACGATGGGGCGGATGCGGCCGGTTCGTATACGGCCGCGTTCCCACGCAGCATGATGGTGTTCACCGGCATGGCCGTGCTTGGCGTGATTCTTGCCGCGCTCATGTTCCGATTCTCCACTCGCCGACCGCCAGAATTGAGAGAAGTCAAATAGTACGCCCGCGGCGGATTGGTTGGCTTTATGATGGAACCGACATTCCATCACGGGAGAAGCAGGGAAACTATCATGCTTGAACCACCAGTCACTCCGATCCGCAAGGCCAACGACGGCCTCGAACTGCCCGCCACCGGCTTCGGTACGTACAAGGTCAACGGCCTAGCCGGCGTGGACGCCATCAAGTCCGCCATCCATCAGGGTTACCGCCTCATCGACTCTGCGTTCAACTATGAGAACGAGGGTGTGGTGGGTCGCGCCATCCGCGAATCCGGCGTGCCGCGTGAAGACATCATCGTCACGTCCAAGCTGCCCGGCCGCCACCATGCTCACGATGAGGCGCTGCTCACCATTGAGGAGAGCGTGTGCCGTATGGGTCTCGACTACATCGATCTCTATCTGATTCACTGGCCGAACCCAAGCCAAGGCCAGTTCGTCGAGGCATGGGAAGCGCTGGTCGAAGCTCGCGAACGCGGCTTGGTCAAGCACATTGGCGTCAGCAACTTCCTGCCCGGCCACATCGACCTGCTCATTCGCGATACGGGTGTGACGCCGGCCGTCAACCAGGTCGAGCTGCACCCGTACTTCCAGCAGCGCGAACAGCTGGCCTACGACAACGCGCACGGCATCATCACCGAGGCATGGAGCCCGCTGGGCCGCGCCAACCAGATGCTGCGCGACCCAGACCTGAAGCGTATCGCCGCCAAGCACGGTATTTCCGTGGTCCAGGTCATTTTGCGCTGGCACCTCCAGTACGGCGACGTGGCCATCCCGAAGTCCTTGAACCCGGAGCGCCAGCGTCAGAACCTCGACCTGACCGCTTTTGAACTCGATGATCAGGACATGGCCGATATCGCCGCGATGGACAACCCCGAAGGCCACACCTTCGGACAGAACCCCCACTGGCACGAAGAAGCGTGATTCCAACATGCAACGTCCTATTATGACTTCGCGGTCGTTTTTGCGCACGCCGTCCGAAGTGGCCGGACCCGGCGACGAGCAGGTGATCGAAGACCTCGTAGACACGCTGGAGGCCAACCGTTCACGGTGCGTGGGCATGGCCGCCAACATGATTGGCGTAGGCAAACGCATCATCGTCTTCGTGGATGAAGACCTTGGCGGGCGTATCACGGTGATGCTCAACCCCGTGATCACCGCTTCGGACGGTGCCTTCGACACCCAGGAAGGATGCCTGTCCCTGACCGGCGAACGCCGCACACTGCGCTACCGCCGTATCGAGGTCAACTACGAGGACCGTCGGTTCCGCGCCCGCCACGCCACCTTCGCCGGTTGGACCGCGCAGATTATCCAGCATGAAGTCGATCACTGCAACGGCATCATTATCTGATTCATATCGGTGCTCGTTGCAGCCCAACCCCCGAGGCTGGTCATCGCGATTACGATGCGATTACATCGCAACCGCTATGACCAGCCTTTTTTATGTGCACTGGTGGGGGTGTTCTCAGCGGTGTTGGGGTGCCATGCGCTGGCAGGTTGGCTTCGCTGAGGGGTGTGGGTGGTGTCATGTTGCCAGCGGTTGGCTGGTTGGGTTCGCTGGAGGTTCTAAGCGTCGGTGATGTGCCAAAGAGTGGCGGGCTGGCTTCGCTAAGGAGCGCTACCGTCGGTGGAGAACCAGTGCGTGACCTGCTGCCGACGCTAAGCGTTCGTTAAGCGTCGTTAGCGGCCAAAACTTGGACGTGTAACGATGCTGGGCGGTTTTAGCGTTGTTGCTGTGCCAAGTTGTGGGCCTCTGCCGACGCTGCCAGTGCAGTAGCGTCGGCGTTGGGACAGGTGTTGGACCTTTGCCGACTCTATAAGCGAGGGAAAATCATTCTCCGGTGCCTAAGTGGGTCTATTGCCATGCTGAATACATCTGCTGAGTGTAGCTATGCGTTCGAAGGCGATTTCGGGACCTTTCTCAGTAGCAAATATGCCTAATGCGCGGAGTTATACACTTCACCGTGCACTTATACACGCCAAACGAAGCAGAAATCGACTGCTGACAGTGGACGACACGCCAGAGACGATGTGGATAACCCAGAGACTGTGGATAACAGCTGAGCGATCAGTGGATAACCTGCAAGAAAGTGTGGTTATCCACCGACGGTAGCCACTGTTATGCACATTCCATACCCCTTGGAATCATTGGGTTTTCCACTTATCCACCATCTCGCCATGCGGGCTTGCGGGCCACCGCATGAGCGCCATACAGTATGCCTCACGGCGGGCAACGTAGCCCGCCGTCCACATCACATGAAGGGGGAAACGCCATGAGCACCGCAACCACTACTACTGCCGAAAATGCCGGTTTGCCAGCAATGCTGGACACCAAAGACGTAGCCGAGACGTTCAAACGCTGCAATCTCGCCGTCTATGCCGAAGCGAGACGCATATATTATCGCGAAGTGAATCTGAACCCGTTCAAAACGTATTCAAAGCACCTGCGTCAAATGATCGAATGGTGGTTCTGGGATTGGTTTGCCTATGATTGCACTGTCAGCGGTATTGGACTGACCGGCAATGAATCCGAAGATTTACGTATTGAATTGCAGTACGGTTCAGGCGCAGGTATCTCGCCATTCCTAGCCTTGGCCGAATTCATGTATGACAAGGACGAACGTATCGGCACACGCGAGATACGTGATTTTCGCGAACTTGATGACACCAATTTCGCTTCGGTGTTCTGGATTCGCGATGCCAGCGCGGTCAAAGGTCGTCTGACAGTTGAGGACATCATTCATGGTGGTGTCTACGAGGTGGCGGACGCACATGCCGCCTCGCAATACGATGGTGCGCACGGCGGCATGATCGTCAATCGCATCGCACATGTGAGAGGCGTGTGGCGATCCTGTGCCATCCCGATCTATGAGGCACGAAGGCCTGATGACCCGCAAATCGGTGATTCGCTGGCCCGTTCATTCCGGGAAACCGGATATAAACCGGACTTTGCCGGTCTGGTGCGGTTTTTCTACGGGAGGGCCAAAGACACCGGTCTCGACTGGGAAGATGCGGAAGCCGCACGCCAAGCCGGCACTTTGGACGCGCTGATCAAGAAGGCCAGCAATCGGTGAAGGATCCGCCTAACGCTGCTGTCCAGGTCGGCGGCCACGGTCGCGAACGAAGAGGGACGCAACCAAACAGACCGCGCACACAATGGCGACCGTGCTGAACGAAGCCCGCACGCCAATGGCCGATGCCGCCGCTTCCGGCACTCCGGTGCGCATGGCCGCTGCGGTGTGCGTGTTCATGATGATGACCAGTAGCACAGCCTCAAACGTCATGATCGCGAAGCCCAGCAAGGCGAGCGGCCGGCCACCGATACGGTCGTACAGCTTGCCTGCCACCGGGTTCAGGATGCCCATGGCGATGCCGCTCGGCATCATCACCAGACCGGACACCAGTGCATTAACGCCAAGATCATTCTGCAAATATGCCCATCGCGTACAGGAACGGCTGGCGGGGGGGGAAGGTCTCGATGAGGAACGCGGTGATCGGGATCATGATGTCGTTGGTAAGCATGAATCCGGTGGTCAGCCATTGCACGGTGCTGCTGGGCACGTCGAACTCGTACATCAACGTGGGCAGGGCGGAGATCATCAGCGTTTGGTTGAGGATGGCCACAAACGAGCCGATCATCAGGGTGATGACCATGGCGGTGGTGTTGGCGGGGGTGGTGCTGTTGGAGTTGGCGGGGTGGTGGAGCCGGCCTCAGCGGTGGCCGGCGAGGAATTGCGTGACGTCAATTATCAAGTCTCGTTTTCTTGGCTGAGTTGTCTTTTTTGGCTTGCCCATACTATCTGTGCCTTGACTGCATTCGAAAACCATTGCAATGACTAGCAACACGCTGAGACGCGGCGTATTAATTCAATCATTTGACAAACTTAGTTCGTTCGTTTTATTATTGGTCCTGCAATCCGTAATATCGCCTACTGCAAAGGAGCGCCCAAATGGGTCTGTGGGATGTTGACAAGATCGAGTACGTCGGCCGCGCCAAAGGACCGAAGGAAGACTTCGCCTTCCATTACTACGATGCCGACAAGGTCGTTGCCGGCAAGAAGATGAAGGATTGGCTGCGCTTCGGCGTTGCTTGGTGGCACACCTTCAACCAGGAACTGGTTGATCCGTTCGGCACCGGCACCGCGCACCGCCCGTACTACAAGTACACCGATCCGATGGACCAGGCTCTGGCCAAGGTCGACTACGCCTTCGAGCTGTTCCAGAAGCTGGGCGTCGAGTACTTCTGCTTCCACGATCGTGACATCGCCCCCGAAGGCGACACCCTGCGCGAGACCAACGCCAACCTCGACAAGGTCGTTGACAAGATCGACGAGAATATGAAGTCCACCGGTGTCAAGCTGCTGTGGAACACCTCCTCCCTGTTCACCAACCCGCGCTTCGTGTCCGGCGCCGCCACTTCTCCGTTCGCCGACATCTACGCCTACGCCGGTGGCCAGCTCAAGAAGAGCTTGGAGATCGGCAAGCGCCTGGGCGCCGAGAACTACGTGTTCTGGGGTGGCCGCGAAGGCTACGAGAACCTGTGGAACACCGAGATGAAGCGCGAGACCGACCACATCGCCAAGTTCTTCCACATGTGCGCAGATTACGCCAAGGAAATCGGCTTTGAGGCCCAGTTCCTGATCGAGCCGAAGCCGAAGGAGCCGACGCTGCACCAGTACGACTTCGATGCCGCCACCGCCATCGAGTTCCTGCGCAACCACGACCTGACCGACGTCTTCAAGCTGAACTTGGAAGGCAACCACGCCAACCTGGCCGGCCACACCTACCAGCACGAGATCCGCGTGGCCCGCGAGTCCGGCTTCCTCGGTTCCCTCGACGCCAACCAGGGCGACAAGCTCATCGGCTGGGATATGGACGAGTTCCCGACCGATCTGTACGAGACCGTCGCCGTCATGTGGGAAGTCCTGCAGGCCGGCTCCATCGGACCTCACGGTGGTCTGAACTTCGACGCCAAGCCGCGCCGTACCTCCTTCTACGAGGAGGACCTGTTCCGCTCCCACATCGCCGGCATGGATGCCTACGCCGCCGGCCTGCTGGTTGCCGACAAGATGAACCAGGACGGCTTCATCCAGAATCTTCAGGCCGAGCGCTACAGCTCCTACGACTCCGGCATCGGCAAGGACATCGACGAGGGCAACGTCACCTTGTCCGACCTCGAAGCCTACAGCCTCGACAAGCCGCAGTCCGAGCTCATCGCCGCCACCAAGTCCGATCACCTCGAGTCCGTCAAGGCCACCATCAACAACTACATCATTGATGCCCTGGCTGAGGTCGAGTGACCATCGGTCTGACCGATTGAATTCGCTCCATCGGGCGTGTACACATCAATTATGATGCCAGTGCGCCCGATGGGCTGATTCGATAGTTTCGCCATGTGCGGTGTTGTGTTATGCCCGCATGGCACCTTTCCATTCCTTCTTTCTCCTTTCTCTCCTTCCGCTGGAAAACCGCCTGAGGCAACGTCGCCAAGGGCGGTTTTCTGGTTGTGGCGGGGCTGGGCGGGTCCCGATGATTGTGGTGAGCTACCTATACCTGCACCGTGGCAAATGTGATCATGCCGATGTGTTCGTTTTTGTTGTGATGATGATAGTGGCGGGATTCGCCATGCTATTCGTCCGATATACACTTGTCGCTTGCGTGGCGGGTGTGCTGGTGTGGTGCGTGGAAAAAGTGAGTATAGCGCTATGCAAACGGCGTCATCCAGCTTGCGAGATCTCGGATTCCGGTACGTTGCGGGGGAAAAGCGGCGCTTGTCATCCGCAACGTAATGCGATACGGAAGTCGTTGCGGTAGCGGTCGGGGGTAATGAGGTAGCGGCTGCGGAAGAGTTTATGGAAATAGGCTGGACTTTCGTAGCCAATGGTTCGGGTGATTTCGGCAATGGTGTCGTCGGTGGTGACGAGCAGTTCGGCGCCGAGTCGGAGCCTTTCCTCGTTGATGAGTTGGCCGAGTGTGTGCCCGCTGTGCTTGCGCGCGTACCGGGACAGATATCCCACGCTGTATCCAAGTGTGTCCGCTATGGCCTGGTTGTGGGCCGTGGCGGGATCTGCCGTGATGGTTTCGATGATGGCGGCGATCAGCGGATCGGTACGTGGCTGGTGTTCCAAGACTCGGGACGTTTCGTGGAACAGCTCGAGCAGGTTGCCGATGACGGTGAAGTCTGGCCTGTAGGTTGCGTTGATGCAGTAGGCGATGAACATGCGGCTGATAGCGGCCTCGCCGGCGTGGTGCTTGCCGGCTGCCAGCAGGCAGTGGGTCTGCCGGTCATCGTCAAGCCAGCTAATGAACATCCGGTCGGCGCCGGCTGCTTCCAGAATCGGAATGCGGCATTGCCTGATGAGCTCGGGTTTAATCAGGATGTCCGCCTCGTGTGGTGTTTGCCCGTATTCGATGATGGGGGAGATGAGATGACGGGCTCCAGGCTTGATGAGTATGGTGCCGCCCTGTGTCAGCACGTTGGTCTCTCCTTCGACCCAGACCAGTACCGTACCGGCGATGGCGTGCGTGATTTCCATATAGTCATGCCGGTGTAGGTGCGATGGGTGTGCAAGATCATGGCCAATGATGCCGAAGCCGTCATCTGGATTGAGATGGGCGGCTTGAGCGACAGTGCCGAAGCTAGTCAGCGGGGCGGGACCGCCTGCGGCTATGACGTTCGCCGCATCGGCTGCCATGCCGGTGAGCGTGTGATCGGCATACTGGTTGTCATCGCCGGCGGTGAGGCCCGGCAGCCGGAAAGCATCGCGCTCCATGGCCGTCACTCCTTTTGCTGTAGATGCTGCTGTAGGTGCGCCATCGATAAAGGTCATTATAGAGCATAATCATGTCAATATTGCCGAGTTTTACTCTCGTATCGTTGATAACAACAGCACTGCAATGTCAATAACAAAGTCGTTATCGAGGAGAATTGACGATGAGTAATATGAAAACCAAGGTGGGCATCCTATCGCCGAGTTCCATTACGCTATCGGGCATTTTCATTGTGCCGGTCATCGGATTGGTTGCTCAGGCATTCCCGGACAGCTCGCTCTCCAGCGTGCAGATGATTGTTTCGGCATCACTCTGACCGCACTGGTTGGCGCTTGGCTGACCGGCAAACTCGCCAGCATTCTATCCCGGAAGACCGTGGCACTGATTGGTGCAGGCGGCATGCTGCTGTTCGGTCTGCTGCCGTACTTCGTGCATTCCAGTCTGGCTGCAGTCATCGCGTTTTCCGCGTTGATGGGCGTATGCCTAGGCTTTATCAACAACGTGCTGCCTACTTTGATCTCCGTGCACTACGAGGGCGATGAGCGACAGTCGATTATGGGTCAGCAGGTTGCCGTGGCCAGCATCGGTGCGATGGTGTTCATGACCGTGGCCGGCAAACTCGCCACCGCACAGTGGTATCACGCCTACCTCATCTACTTGTTCGCCGCCGTGGTGCTGGTGGTCTGCGCATTCACGCTGCCCACCAAGAATGGTGAGACGGACGAAGCCGGCCGGATTCAGGGAACGGGGCCTTCCGCGTCGATTCGCGAGGTTATGACCGGCAAACTGTGGTTCTTGGTTGTTGCCGGCTTCTTCTTCCTTCTGGCGAACAATGCCTACAGCAACAACTTGTCCCTGTTGGTCGAGCAGCGCGGCTTGGGCGATGCCGGAACCGCTGGACTGATTTCCACCATCGGACAGTTCGGCGGACTGCTGGCTGGTTTGTGCGTCGGTCTTATGGTCCGATTCGTGAAGAACCATTTGCTGATGGTCGGCTTCATTGTCGAGGGCCTGTCTTTGCTGCTGCTTGGCTGCTCGGCCAGCCTGCCACTGCTCATCATCGGCAGTTTCTTTGCCGGAGCCGGCCTGAGCATCTACTATGCGCAGGCGCCATTCCTCGTCACCGTCATCGAAAAGCCCTACCTCATCCCGCTGGGCATTGCTGCCATGACCACGGCCAACGCACTGGGCGGATTTGCCAGCCCTGTGCTCGTCAACGCGATTAACGGACTGTTTGGTTCGCACGCGGCCGGCGCGATGTTCATCGGTGCCGCGATTGCTCTGGCCGGAGCGGTGGCTCTCGGTGTGAGCGGATTCCAAAAGAAGTGCCTCGAAAGCGCGAAGTGACTGATGACGACTGTCTCATGAAAGGGGACCTGACCAATGAAACGAACTGACATCCACCTGCGCGATCCGTTCGTCCTGCCTCACGACGGTGTCTATTACCTGTATGGCACCCGCGCTGATAACGTGTGGGGCGCGATGGATGGTTTTGATTGCTACACCAGCCGCGACCTTGACAATTGGGAGGGTCCGTTCGAGGTGTTCCACAAGCCGGATGAATTCATGGCCGACCGTGCTTACTGGGCGCCCGAATGCTACGAGCGAGACGGTGTATTCCACCTGATTGCCACGCTCGGCGAGCCGGACGGGCGCAAAAGCGTGCACATGCTACGCGCTGATAGTCCGCTTGATCCGTTCGAATATGTCTGCCGGCTGACCGATCCGAATCAGTCCTGCATTGACGGAACTCTGCATGGTGAAGGTACCGATATGTGGCTTGTCTACTCGCATTCCTTGGAGGATGTGCCCGCCGGAGACATGGATGCCGTACGTCTGTCCTCCGACCTGACTCGGACGGTGGGGGAGAGCATGACATTGTTCCAGGCCTCGGATGCGCCGTGGGCGGTGCCGGTGCCGTTCGCGAAAGCGGAATTCGGCATCGACGAGGACGCCTACTTCTCCGATGGTCCCTGCCTGTGCAGGCTTTCCAACGGACGGCTGGCGATGCTGTGGTCGAGCTGGTCGACGGAAGGCGGATATGCAGTCGGCCAGGCCATCAGCGAATCAGGGTCGATTGCTGGGCCTTGGACGCAATGCCCCGAGCCTCTGCTTAGCCACGGCGGCCACGGCATGCTGTTCAACGGTCTCGATGGCGTGCTGCGTTACGCGGTCCACTCGCCCAACGACCCCGGCCAGGAACGGCCTACGTTTTTGTGCGTCGAAGAACAAGACGGGCTGCTGACGATTACGGAATAGGAGTGCATTTGGCACTGAGGTGGCGTCTGATTCGGTCTTTGCCGAATCAGACGCCACCTTTTTGGTGCTACTGCGGGCACCCGTGATTCAACTTACCCAGCGGGACTGGGCAATCAAATAAATCAAGATTGAGGAAAGCCCTCGTCATGCCTGATGACACTGTCTCTCACGCTTCGCATCTCGCGGGGATAATGAAGCGGAATGTTGGCCGCACCATTAGTGGCTTTGATGCCATGTTGGCTTGAACCCAATCGTCCCCTGCCGTTATGCAATGCGGAAATCATTGCTGCGGCGGCAGAGACGCAAGGATTTCAGATATTGGCCACGGAGTCTCGATCTATGTACGAGGCCTTGATCAACGTTCGTGTCGGCGTCAGCTCGGGATGTTCGATACGGTCCACAAGCGTATTGACGGCAGATTGGGTGACCAGTTCCACGTCGTTTTCGTAGGCGGAATATGGCAGATACAGAGCGTCCGACATCTGCTTTTCATTGATGGCGATGACGGAGATATCCTCGGGGATGCGCAGTCCGCGATGTTCCACTGCCCGTCTGAACACCAATACGGCCGATTCATTATGGATGACGAATGCGGTGTCCTCACCTCGACCGTCAAGAATGCGAGCGATGTCTGTGTCGATGATTCCGGGCCTTGTAGAGCAATGTCGGATGGTGGCATGCATGCCAAGTCGTTCTCCGGAACGTTCGATTTCCCTGAGGAATCGAACGGTGTCGTTGAGTTGTTCGGCAATCACCCGGCTACTGAGCGTGATGACGCTGACGCGGCGGTGTCCGGCATCGTGCAGTGTACGCATGGTCGAGGCCGCCATGTCCGTGAAGTCGGTGTCGACCACATCAAGATTCATTGGATTGACTGGGACTCCTAGCGAGACTGTTGGAATGCCGGATTCAGCGGCAATCGGCACACGCGGATCGTTCTGCCTGACGTCTAAAAAAACCAGCCCATCCGCCTTGTGTGATTGGCAGGCGTTCTCCGTAGCGGAGCCGTCTGGATCGTTAGTGATGAGCATGTCGTAGCCGGTTTCGGCGGCTGCTCGGGATAAGCCGTTGATGTATGTGCCACGGGCAATGTCAAAGTAGGCGTCCTGCCGGTTGCTGGTCACCACGGCTATGGTCATGGTCTTCGAAGTGGACAAGCTGCGGGCGGCATGATTGACGGTATAGCCGAGTCTGTCCATTGCCTCACGGATACGTTGTTCGGTGGCTGCAGCAACGGGGCGCGAGCCCGAAAGCACGAATGAGACCGTGGTTTTGGAGACTCCTGCCTCCCGCGCCACGTCGTTGATGGTCACCATACGTTTTCCCTTCGTCTTTTGTCGACATTGCGGTATGTGCCTTTGCGAATCTATGCGGGAATCGCCATGCCTGTATAGGAATGTATCCTAATATCTTTTCTCAAATTGTGCTAACCGGTTTGATCCCTGTGTTTTCAGGGCTTTAGAACGGTTCACCAATCGCGGCGCGCCGATAATGCAAACCGGTTTGCATGGTTCGTTTATCTGATTTATATTTATTTATGCAAACCGGTTTGCATCTGGTGCGGTAAAGACCCGACGGTGGGTCGATGCAAAGGACCAGATGGTCAAAAGGAACGGTCTCTCAAGGAGGAGATATGAAGTCCAATACCGCTCTTAAGATAACCGCCGCATTATGCTCCTGCGCCATGCTTGTCGGCGTCAGCGCCTGTGGTTCGAGCAACAGCGCCACGGATGATAAGGTGATCGAATGGTGGGATGACTGGACCCGCCACGAGGATGGCTCCGAGTTCGACAAACTGGTCAAGGCGTGTGCGCCCGAAGGCTACACAATTGAGCGCCAAGCCATCGCCACTTCCGACCTGCTCAACAACCTCACCACCGCAATCAAGGAAGACAATGGCCCGGATGTTGCGGTCATCGACAACCCGATGATTCCGTCCGCCGTCGATGCGGGTTTGGTTGCTGGTTCCGACGAAACTGGTCTTGACGTTTCTGCCTGGGATGAGAACCTTGAGGCTCCGGGCGTAGTGGACGGCCAGGCATATGGCGTGCCGCTGGGCGGATCCAACACGTTGGGTCTTATGTACAACCCCACCATCATTGAGGCAGCCGGTGTGGATGTATCCACCATCACCGATTGGGATTCGCTCAACGCGGCCATCAAGAAGGTCGTTGACGCCGGATACAAGGGCATTACGTTCTCGGGCATCTCGGGTGAGGAAGGCGTCTTCCAGTTCCTGCCTTGGTTCTGGGGCGCAGGTGGTGATCTGTCCAAGCTTGACTCCCAGGCGCAGAAGGACGCCGAAGACCTGCTTTCCGGGTGGATCAGCAAGGGATGGGCTCCCAAGTCCGCCACGACCAACACCCAGTCGGCCTCCTGGGATCTGTTCCTGGCTGGCGACTACGGATTTGCTGAAATCGGCACCTGGATGCAGTCCGAGGCAGACGAGGCCGGAGCCAAACTTATTCCGATCCCCGCAAAGGATGGCGGCGTGGCCACCGTGCCGACCGGTGGCGAGTTCGCCATGGTCGCCTACCACAAGAAGGATGCGGAATCCCACTACAAGCTCGCCAATCAGGTTATCGAATGTCTTTCCGAGGACGAGACTCTGCTTAAGGTAAGCAACGCTCTGAGCAACCTCGCTGCCAAGAAGGCCGTGCGTGCCGAGCAGCTCGCGGCTAGCGACGGCTTGGCTCAGTGGAAGGAATCCATCGAGAACGCCGCCGGCCGTACCTCCGACTTGGGTCTCAAATACGAGGAAGCCTCCGCAAGCATCTCCGAATCCCTGCTGGCGGCCCTTAACGCGGCTTGATCGGTCCCGATTACCGCTCCGCCAACGTACCAGATGACGTTTTCCGGGCGGGTATTGTCCGCCCGGTTCATACAGGAGAAACCATGACAGCCTCAACAACAAGCCCCGTTCGCCGGGCAAAGTCCGGCACTCCGGTCCGGGCCAAACTGGCCATCGCCGGATTCATTGCCCCACTGATTATCTACTTGGTAATCTTTTACGCGTTCCCGCTCATCCAGAACGTGTCAATGAGCCTGCACCGATACACGCGACGAACCTTCGTTACCGGAGATGCGCTGTTCGTGGGTCTCGACATCTACAAGGAAGTCATTTCCTCCGTGGAGTTCTGGCCGGTTGTGGGGCAGACCTTCGTGTTCGTGGTCGTCTCGCTGATATTCCAATATGTAATCGGCTTGGCCCTGGCGGTGTTCTTCAACGATAACTTCAAGCTCTCTGGTGTGTTGCGCGGCATCATGCTGGTTCCGTGGCTGTTGCCGCTGATTGTTTCTGGAACCGTCTGGCAGTGGATGATGGACCCTGACTCCGGCATCCTCAACATGTTCCTCGGTCTGTTTGACATCGAACCCATCTGGTGGCTCCAGGCGGATAACTCGCTGTGGGCCGTCATCATCGCCAACATCTGGCTGGGAATCCCCTTCAACCTCGTGATCCTGTATTCTGGCCTACAGAACATCAGCGGCGACCTGTATGAAGCCGCCTCCCTCGATGGCTGCAACGCCTGGCAGCGCTTCTGGAAGATCACCTTCCCTCTCCTGAAGCCCGTCACTTCGATCACCCTGTTGCTCGGCTTCGTCTATACATTGAAGGTCGTTGACGTGATCTGGATGATGTCCCAGGGAACCGGCACCTCGCGTACCCTCGCCACCTGGGCCTATTCGATGGCATTTGGCAAGGGAACTTCAATGACTATCAAATACTCGGAGGCTTCGGTGCTCGGCACGATTCTCATCATCGTGGCGTTGATTTTCGGACTGATTTACCTGCGGGTCCAGAAGACCCAGGAAACCTGCTAAAGGGAGATGATTGCAATGACGCATCGTAGCACCTGGTGGAAAACCGCTCTCGGCATCATATTGACGCTCATCATGATGTTTCCTGTCTACTGGATGATCAACATCTCGTTCACTGGTAAGGCATCCATTCGTTCCGGCGACCTGTGGCCCAAGGATTTCACCTTTGACAACTACGCCCGCGTAATCGCCGACCAAATGCCCTATCTGGGCACTTCCATCCTCGTAGCGGTATGCTGCGTGATTCTAACGCTGGTCATCGCACTGCCTGCCGCCTACGCACTGGCTTTGCTGCGCTGTCCAGGCAGCGGCGCGCTCAGCTTCCTGCTCATCGTGGCTCAGATGATTCCCGCCGTCGTGATGTCGCTCGGCTTCTACGAGATTTATAACAACATTGGTCTGCTCGATACGTTGCCCGGCCTGATCCTCGCCGACTCGACCATTGCGGTGCCGTTCGCGGTCATGCTCCTGACTTCTTTCATGGCCGGCATCCCGCGGTCCCTGCTTGAGGCCGCCGAAGTGGATGGAGCCTCACGTACCCGTCGCTTCTTTTCCATTGTCATCCCGTTATCGCGCAATTCGATCGTGACCGTCTCCCTGTTCGCTTTCCTATGGTCTTGGAGCGACTTCCTGTTCGCTTCCACCCTTGACTCCGGCGGCGGCAAGATGCGCCCGATCACTATGGGTCTGTACAACTACATCGGTGCGCAGACCCAGGAATGGGGGCCGATGATGGCCACCGCAGTGCTTGCATCCATTCCCGCGACCATCCTGCTTGTCTTCGCCCAGAAGTACGTCGCCGCAGGCGTGACCGCCGGTGCCGTTAAGGACTAAGACAGTACGACACTTCAACCACAAGGACGACAACCATGACAACTTCATTCACCATCGACGGCAACGCCCTGATCTGGACCGGGGACGGCGAAACCCTGCGCATCGAACCTTGGGAAGAGAACAGCGTACGTGTACGCGCCACCCGCAACCGTGGCTTCGGCCCGGTCGATTGGGCGCTTCTGGAACCGAAGAATGAATCCGGCCGTGTCGCAGACATCGCCGTCGGCGAGGACGGCGAACACGCCAGCCTGACCAACGGCAGCATCACCGTTAAAGCGGATTCGAATCATGCTCCATTGCTGTCTGCCGGATATGAAACCTTCCGGTGTGACCTGAGCTTCTGGAACGCCGAAGGCGAACTCCTGTTCCGCGAATATCCACAAGGTGGGTCGCTTTTGCTCAAGGCGCGTGACTACACTCCGGTGTCCGGTGAAAGCTTCGCCGTGACCACGTCTTTCAGCGCCGATCCCAAAGAACGGCTGTATGGCATGGGCGAATACCAACAGGACGTGCTTGACCTCAAAGGCTCCACCTTTGAACTTGCGCACCGTAATTCCCAAGCCTCCGTGCCGTTCGTCGTCTCCTCCAAGGGATACGGCTTCCTGTGGCACAATCCGGCTATTGGCCGCGCCACTTTTGGACGCAACCGAACCGAATGGGCGGCTCAGTCCACTGACCAGATTGACTACTGGGTCACCGCCGGTGACTCCTACGCGCAGATCGAATCGCAATATGCCGACGCCACCGGACATGCGCCAGTCATGCCTGAATGGGGTATGGGCTTCTGGCAGTGCAAGCTGCGTTACTGGAACCAGGAACAATTGCTTGACGTGGCCCGAGGCTTCAAATCCCGGAACATCCCGCTAGACCTCATCGTCATTGACTTCTTTCACTGGCCTCATTTGGGCGACTATAAGTTCGAGGACGAATTCTGGCCTGATCCCGAGGCCATGGTCGCCGAGCTCAACAGCATGGGCGTCAAGCTCATGGTGTCTGTGTGGCCGCAGGTCTCGGTCTCATCCGAGAACTTCGTGGAGATGAAGCGCAACAACTATCTGGTAAGCGCTGAAGCTGGGCTCAATCTTGACATGATGTTCGAAGAGCCGTGCGTCAACTATGATCCCACCAACCCGGGAGCTCGCAAATTTGTGTGGGACAAGTGCAAGGCCAACTATTGGGACAAGGGCGTGCGCGCCTTCTGGCTGGATGAGGCCGAACCCGAATATGGTGTCTACGATTTTCGCAACTACCGCTACCACATGGGCAGCGACCTCAACGTGGGTAACGTCTATCCGCAGGCTTACAACCGCGGATTCTACGAGGGGCAGATAGAAGCCGGCATGGAAGGCGAGATCGTTAACCTGACTCGATGTGCGTGGGCTGGATCTCAACGTTACGGATCGTTGGTCTGGTCTGGAGACGTTGGCTCCACATTCGCCGATCTGAAATCGCAGATTACCTGTGCTATTCACATGGGTATGGCTGGCATCCCTTGGTTCACTACAGACATGGGCGGCTTCCATGATGGGGTGATCGATTCGGATTCATTCAAGGAGCTGCTGGCCCGCTGGTGCGCGTTCTCCTGCTTCCTGCCCGTCATGCGCAACCATGGTGACCGCAGCCTGGGGGAGTCGACCGGCAAGCAAACCATCACCAAGGCAACCGGTGAGCACCGTTCGCCTTCGGGCGCGGACAACGAGCCATGGAGCTATGGCCCTGAAATGGAGTCCATATTCCGTAAATACATCGCCGTGCGCGAGGTCATGCGCCCGTATACCCGTGAACTGTTCCAGTCTGCCCATGAGCAGGGTCAGCCGTTGGTGCGAGGACTGTTCTACGAGTTTCCGACCGATGAACACGTGGCCGACATTGCGGACGAATACCTGTACGGTCCTGACATTCTTGTGGCTCCCGTAGTCGAGGCCGGTGCTGCTTCCCGTAGCGTCTACCTTCCTGGCGATGAGACGACCACTTGGACTGATTTGCGAGACGGCGCCGTATACGCGGGTGGGCAGAGCATCGAGTCGTCTGCAGCAATCGACACGGTCCCTGCCTTTGCGCGAGATGGTCGGGACCATGGTTTGATTGGTCTGTTGTAGTTCTTCCATCTCCTCTTCCGAACCATTAAGGGCTTTCCACGCGGCATATACAGTGCTGCGCGGAAAGCCTTTAATGGTTAATGTGATGCTTCAGGATATTTATGGTTACTTCTTCTTGGCTTTCTTGACGCGCTTGGGGGCGGGAGCCGCTTTCTTGGGCTCGAAGAACGGCCACTTGTGCAAAGCCCAGGCGTGCAGCGCGGGAATCTTGGCAACGGCGAAGCCGATGACCAGACCGATTACCATGGCCCAGGTCTCCAGATCATGGCCTGCGACCAGCAAGCCGATGAACACTATGGCAACGATGAAGCTCACCATCTGCGAGGCCTTTGACTGCTTGGCGGTCACCAGATCGGCCTTCATGGGAACGAGCCCCAGAAACAGGCCGCAAGGCGCGCATATGACGCCCAGCACCACGCTGATCACGGTTGACACGGTTGTTACTTCCATAATGTTCCTTTGCTGAAGTGGGATGATTCGCTTGATTCGGGCGAACGATAACGATGGTTACTGGCGATTAGTGGTTGGCGGTGCATCGGCATCCGTGGTTGCGACGTCGGTTTCGACATCGTCATCGGTGTCGTCCTCGGATCCCTCGGCATCTGCGGTGTCGGTATCGGTACCGTCAGGCGTATCCGCGGCGTCATCGTTCTCCGCATCCTCCTTGCTGGGTTGACGCCACCACAATATCAATGCGTTGGCGGCGCAGTAGACGGCGGCAATGCCGATGCATACCAAAAAGATGATGTTTGAGGTGCTGATCATCGTGCCCTCGGCCATTGCTTCTTTGGCGGATTGCCATATCCAAATCACGCATGCGACGGCGGTCAGGGCGTACAGCATCATACGGGAGCGGTCGTTCATAGAAGAATCTCCAGACTTGTTCAAACGACTTGATTATAGCCGTATTTGTGGATTGCGTGGGAAACGAAAAATGCCGCCATGGGTGCTTCAGCGAGGAGCGCGGTATAACAGCGGCTCTTCGCGATGCTTGCCATGGCGGCATTCATCAGGAATCGTTATTCAGTTGTTATCTCATGGATTGTGCTGGCAGCGTATCAGCCGCGCGCCTTGGCGTATGCCTCGTACACGGCTTCGGTGGGCTCGCCGGTCTCCACGCCCTCGATGGTGAGTTGCCAGGTCGGCGGTTCGGCCTCGCCGGACAGCACCCAGGCGGCCTGACGGGCGGCGCCGATGGCCACGTATTCGTCGGTGGCCGGACGGGTCACGTCCATGCCGAGGATTGAGGGGGCCAGCGTGCGGATGGCCACGGACTTCGCGCCACCGCCAATGAGCAGTATGCGGTTGATCTCGGCACCCAGCGAACGAATCAGCTCGAGGCAGTCGCGCTGGGAACACAGCAGGCCTTCGACGAACGCACGAGCCAGATTCTCCTTGGTGGTGTTGTGCAGGGTCAGGCCAGTCAGCGAGGCGGTGGCGTCCGGACGGTTCGGCGTACGCTCACCGTCGAAGTACGGCACCAGGGTGATGCCGCCGGCACCCGGCTCGGCCTCAAAGGCCAGTTCGGCCAGCTCGTCGTAGTCCACGCCAAGGGCGGCGCGACCGGCGTCCAGAATGCGCGAACCGTTGATGGTGCAGGCAAGCGGCAGATAATGACCGGTGCAGTCGGCAAAGCCAGAAATCGCTCCGGTCAGGTCGTACACCGGGTTTTCAGCGATGGCCGCGGCCACGCCGGAGGTGCCGAGCGATACGGACACATCGCCCACGGCCATGCCGAGGCCCAGCGAGGCCATGGCATTGTCTCCGCCGCCGGGGCCGATGATGCAGCCGCCTTCAACGTCCTTGCCGGCAATGGCGGGGTCGGCCTTGACGGCGGCTGCCTCACGCGGGCCCAGCACGGTGGGCAGCACAATGGCGTCGGCGTGGGCCTTGGCGGCTTCCTCGCCCTCGGCGGGGGTCAGCACCATGGCGATGAGATCGCGGCGGTACTCGTCATGCGCGGCATCGTAGTAAATGGTGCCGGAAGCGTCGGAACGGTCGGTGAACAGGACTTCGAGATGAGCGTCCTCGCCCTCGGCCACCGGGCCATAGCCGGCGATACGCCAGCTCAGCCAATCGTGCGGCAGACAGACGGCGGCAATCTTCTTGGCGTTCTCAGGCTCGTTCTCGGCCACCCACGCCACCTTGGTCAGCGTGTAGGAAGCGACGGGGGAGGATCCGACGGCCTTGACCCAGCGCTGCTTGCCGCGGGCGGTCACGTCGTCCGGTTCGTCGCCCTCGGCCGGAGTTGCACCGAGCTTGTCGATCAGGGCGGCGGCCTGCGGGGCGGAACTGGTGTCATTCCAGAGCATCGCATCGCGAATCACGTTGCCCTGCTTGTCGAGAATGACCATGCCATGCTGCTGGCCGCCAACCGCGAGGGCCGCGACATCGTCAAGCCCGCCGGCCTGCTCGGCGGCCTTGGTGAAGGCCTCCCACCAGAATTCCGGGTTGACCGAGGTGCCATCCGGGTGCTTGGCCTGCCCGAACCGAACCTGTTCGCCGGTGGCGGCGTCCGTAATGCGGACCTTTGTTGATTGAGTTGACGTATCTACGCCGGCAACCAGTACTCTCGTCATGCATTCCTCCTCGATGAGGGTCGCGCTTGCAAGTTTCGGCGCGCCACAACCAATAAGTTAGACGATTAAACTATACTGTATTGCAGTGTATGATTGCAAATGGAAACACGCGAGGGTGCGTATCTGGTTCAATCGTTTGACGCACAATATCATTGTGCGATAGACGGATGTGAGCGCCTGTGCGGCGTTCGAGACTAGGGGTGCAAGGAGATAGGAGCCAATGGCAAGTCTACGCAGGATCAATCAGGAGGATCTGCGCAACCATAATTTGTCGGTGGTTCTCGACACTTTGTTGCGCGCGGAGAAACCCATAAGCAGGGCCGACCTGGCCAAGGAAACGGGCCTGACCAAGGCCACGCTTTCGTTGTTGGCCTCGATGCTTATCGATAGTGGCGTGGTGCAGGAAGGCGAACCGGTCGTCTCCGCCACATATGGACGGCCCAGCACGCCGCTGGAGATTCATGGCGGGTCCATCGCCGGCATCGGCCTGCAGATCAACACCGATGGCTACGGTTGCCTGGCGCTCGATCTGAACGGCGATACTCTCGGTCAGGAGTGGGTGAGTGAGGATATGACCGGCACTGACCCGTACGAGATCTTCGCCAAGCTCGATGCGATGACTTTCCCGCTGGAAAGCCGGCTCAAACGACGCGGCTGCAAGGTGGTGGGTGCCGGGCTTGCGCTGCCGGGCATCGTCACCGACGACATGTGGCTGTTGGTGGCCCGCAACTTGGGTTGGGAAAACGTCAACCTCACCCGGTTCAACGTGGTGCGCCGGCTGGATGTGGCGGCCGGCAATGAGGCGAAGATGGCCGCCATCGCCCAGATTCCGGGGTATGCCACCGAACGTGCGTCCTTCCTGAATGTGGTGGACCGCACGGACTCCTTTATTTACCTGTCTACCGATATCGGCATCGGCGGCGCGGTGGTGCGCGACGGCGAAGTGGTGATGGGCTCGCACGGATTCGCCGGCGAGATCGGCCATCTGTCTGTGGCGATGAATGGGCCGTTGTGCAGCTGCGGGCGCCACGGGTGCCTTGAGGCGTTTGCGGGCCGTCGCGCTTTGGTCGAGGCTGCCGGCATTGCCGAGGATGGGGATGCCACCAGCAGCGAGGCCATCGATACGTTCCTCCAGCGTTGGCGCGCCGGTGATTCGGATGTGGCCAAAGTGGTCGATCAGGCCGCCGATGCGCTGGTTTCCGCCATCGCTTCCGCCGTGAATCTGGTGGACGTCGATACGGTGCTGTTGGGCGGACTGTGGACGCACTTCGGCGACGAGCTGGCCACCGTGCTTGAAGGCCGGCTGCGTTCGGAAATTCTGGGATACCCGAATGCGAGGATCCGCGTGTTTGTGCCGCCGGTGGCGCTGCATCCCTCGCTATATGGCGCGGCCGAAACGGGCTTGCGGCGGTTCATCGAGAACCCGTTGGGGTACATGGGGGAGAAGTAGCACCGGGAGATGCTGCTTGTTGCTGGCGGGTGCATGGCATGGGTGCATGGCGCGCGCGCCGGCGTTAGCGGACTCATGCTACACTTTGGTAGGTTGGCTGTTTTGCGCAGCGAACGTGGGGCCGTAGCTCAGTCGGTTAGAGCATGCGACTCATAATCGCCCGGTCCAGGGTTCAAGCCCCTGCGGCCCCACTCTTTTGCGTCGTCTCCTGTAGCGGCGCAGCGCGTCTTCACGTCCAGATAGGCGCGTACAATCCCTTAGGTTCCGGTTCACGTCTTGCCATAGGGGCATGACGACCCGGGTCCCCCGAATCCATAGGAGACGTAAAATGCAGCAGGGTATCCATCCTGATTACCACCCCGTTGAGGTGACGTGCTCGTGCGGCAACACCTTCGTGACCCGCACCGCTGGCAAGGAAGATCACATGTTCGTTGACGTGTGCTCTCAGTGCCACCCGTTCTACACCGGCAAGCAGAAGATTCTCGACACCGGTGGCCGCGTTGCTCGCTTCGAGAAGCGCTACGGCAAGAAGAGCAAGTAGCATACTTCACGCCAGTCCGATTCGATTCGGCATGCTCCGGCATACCCGATCGAGGACTGGCGTTTTTGTATTCTTTGACAAGTTTTGATGCAGCATTGACCTGCGCAATCGAATAATCGAACAGAACAGCACCATACAGAAGAAAGCGTGTTATGGCAGACGAACAGTTCCCGGCGGCGGCAACCGCGCTTGAGGAGTACCAGTCCATCGAAGAGCAGATGGCGAGCCCCGAAGTCGTGTCCAACCCGGACAAGCTGCGCAAGCTGGGCCGTCGTCACGCCGAACTGGGTGCCATCGTGGGCGCCTACAAAACCTGGTTGCAGGTGAAGGACGATCTGGCAGCCGCTCAGGAGATGGCCGGCGAAGACGCCGACTTCGCCGAGGAAGCCAAGCGTCTTGAGGCCGAACTGCCCGGTGTCGAAGAGAAGCTGCGCACCGCGCTGATCCCGCGTGACCCGGATGATGCGCGCGACACCATCATGGAAATCAAGGCTGGCACCGGCGGCGAAGAAGCCGCACTGTTCGCCGGCGACCTGCTGCGCATGTACACCCGTTACGCCGAGAAGCGTGGTTGGAGCGTGAACGTGCAGTCCGAGAATACCACCGAGCTCGGCGGCGTCAAGGACGTGCAGATTGCCATCCGCGCCAAGGGCACGCCCGCTCCCGAAGACGGCGTGTGGGCTTCGATGAAATACGAGGGCGGCGTACACCGTGTGCAGCGCATCCCCGTCACCGAATCGCAGGGCCGTATCCAGACTTCCGCCGCGGGCGTCATCGTGTTCCCCGAGGCCGACGAGGATGACGACGAGATCGAGATCGATCCGAAAGACCTGAAAATCGACATCTTCATGAGCTCCGGCCCCGGCGGCCAGTCCGTGAACACCACGTATTCCGCCGTGCGCATGACCCACCTGCCCACCGGCATCACGGTGAATATGCAGGATGAGAAGTCGCAGATTCAGAACCGTGCCGCCGCGTTGCGCGTGCTGAAGTCCCGCCTGCTGGCCATGAAGCATGAGCAGGAGGCCGCCGAGGCCGCCGACATGCGTCACTCGCAGGTACGTTCGCTTGATCGCTCCGAGCGAATCCGCACATACAACTTCCCGGAAAACCGTATCGTCGACCATCGCACGAATTACAAGGCCTACAACCTTGACGCCGTGCTCGACGGCGACCTGCAGGCCGTCATCGATTCCGACATCCAAGCCGACGAAGCCGACCGTCTGGCCAACCAGCAGTGATAGTAGCGTGAGCGGGTTTGGCCGGTAGATACAATGCTCGACACACTCTAGGCCGTTCGGTCAAGCCTACGGTTGAGCATCGCATTTACCGGCCAAACCCTTACATTATGTGATAATTAAGGCACCGGAAGATAGGGATGTGATGGCTGCTGCCGATGTGATTCGTGATGCCGCCGTGCAATTGCGTGAGGCTGGTATTGAGACGCCTGAGCATGATGCCAAACTGCTCCTTGCCGAGGCGGCAGGTGTTGAGTTGCGCGATGTCGACAAAGCTCTGTTGATGGGGGAGGAGCTTGGCACAGCCGAACGGTTTGCCCGCTTCCAATCCATGCTTGCCCGCCGTGCCAAGCGCGAGCCGTTGCAATACATCACCGGTCATGCGCCGTTCCGCTATCTCGACCTGAAGGTCGGCCCTGGCGTGTTCATTCCGCGTCCGGAAACCGAAACCGTGGTGCAGGCCGGTCTTGACTGGCTGACAAGAAACGGCATGATCCATCCTCGTGTGGTCGATCTGTGCGCCGGCTCCGGCGCGATTGGGCTGTCCGTTGTCAGCGAGGTGCCCGGCAGCCAGGTGTGGGCGGTGGAGCTGTCGCCGAACACTGCCGAATGGACGCGAAGGAATCTGTCGGAAACCGCGAAAAAGTACCCATCCATTGCCTCGAATTACCATCTGGAAATCGCGGATGCCACGTCCTTCGCCACATTGGCCCAATTGGACGGCACCATCGACATCGTCATCACCAACCCGCCCTACGTGCCGCAAACCGACATTCCCGAACAGCCGGAAGTACGCGACTGGGACCCTGAACTGGCCCTGTACGGCGGTTCGGCGGACGGCACGCTCATCCCTGAGCGCATTATCGAACGCGCGTACCGACTGCTCAAGCCTGGCGGCGTATTGGTCATGGAGCATGATCTCACTCAAGGTGAGCGTCTGGTGGCCTATGCCAAGGCCATCGGATTTACCGCGGCCCACACCGGCAAGGATTGGACCGGCCGGGATCGCTATCTGTTCGCGGTTTCCTGATATTTTCTAAAAATTTCAGGCTTTTCCTGTCTTTTTTCCGCGTTTTCCCGGAATCTTCTTCTCATTTTCCGCAATTACGCCGTCTCATAATAAGAGCAGGTTATTGCGGCTTCAAAGTCGGTCTGGGTATAACAGTCCGCGATGAACATCGAATGATTGAGAGAGACGTAAGATGACGGCCACGAGCCGCGATGCGATTCCGTTGTATGTGGATGGACGTCTCACGCGCATATCCCGCGCGACGATTGAGTTGAACGATGTTGAAATACCAAGGAAGAAGGAAGAGGATGAACGTGAAGTTTTCCACTAAGTTCATTGCGGCCAGTGCGGCCGCGGTAATGGCGCTGTCCCTTGCGGGCTGCTCCGGCGGTAGCATGGATGATTCCTCCAGCTCCAACGCCAAGGCCTCCGGCGACTCCATCACCATCGGCACCGTGACCACCAACTCCGGTACCGCCGCCGCTTACGGCGAGGCCGAGGGCAAGGGCTTCGAGCTGGCCGTGTCCGAGATCAACGCCAAGGGCGGCATCAACGGCAAGAAGGTCAAGCTCGAGTCCATGGACGATAAGGGCGATGCCACCGAGGCTTCCAATGCCTTCAACAAGCTGTCCGGCGACAACAACGTGCTCGCCGTGGCAGGTCCGACCATCTCCGCAACCACTGCCGCCGTGGCTCCGCTGGCCGATCAGGCCAAGTTGGCCACCATCGCCCCGGCCGCTACCTCCGACTCCATCGAAACCGGCAACTACCTGTTCCGCACGTGCTTCAAGGACTCCTACCAGGGTGAGGTGGCCGCTCGTTTCGCTGCCGAGAACCTGAAGGTCAAGAAGGTCGCCGTACTGTACGGCACCGGTGACCCGTACTCCTCCGGCGTGGGCGAGGCCTTCGCCAAGGCCGCCGAGAAGCTTGGCCTCGAAGTGGTGGACAAGGAGAGCTCCTCTTCCGCTGACGATACCGAGTACTCCGCCCAGCTGCAGAAGATTCAGGCTTCCGGCGCCGAGCTGCTCTACGCGCCGTACTACTACTCCGTGGCTGGCCCGTACATCATTCCGCAGGCTCGCTCCGTGGGCTTCGAAGGCTACGTGATGGGCCCTGACGGCTACGATGGCCTCAAGCTCACCGGTGACAAGTCTCAGTACAACAAGACCTACTACACCACCCACTACTCCGCCGACGACAACACCAACACCAAGGTGCAGGACTTCATCAAGTCCTACAAGGAGAAGAACAACGCCGAGCCAAACACCTTCGCCGCTCTGGGTTACGACACCATCTACATGCTCAAGCAGGCCATAGAGAAGGCCGGCAAGAACGCCACTCGTGAGGATGTGCGCAACGCCGTGACCGGCATGAACTTCGACGGTGTGACCGGCAAGTTCACGATGGACAAGTCCGGTTCCCCGACCAAGTCCGTCATCGTGCTGGAAATGAAGGACGGAAAGCCGGTGTACAACACCACCGTGCAGCCCAAGTGAATTCCATGAATTATCGCCGCATGATTCCGATGTCATAACATGATGTCCGCATGAACAGGAGAGTGGCCGGTTCGCCGTCCCTCTCCCTTTCGTGTTTTCATGGGGCATCGCGTCGCGTCGTACGGTGCCACATTATTCGCAATGGATATACCAATAATTCTGCGCATTCATCGCAGACAACAATCGAAATTCTTACAAGAAAGGGGGAGCAGTGATGGATCAAATCATCATGTTTGTCAGCCAGTTGTTCAATGGCCTGAAAATAGGCAGCGTGTACGCGCTGGTGGCATTGGGCTACACCATGGTCTACGGCATTATTCGACTGATTAACTTCGCCCACGGCGATTTCATCATGGTCGGTGCCTATGTGCTGATGCTCACCATTCCCGCAATCGTCGCTATGGGACTGCCCGCCTGGGTGGCGGTCATTCCCGCCGTTCTGGTTTGTGTGGCCGTCGGTGTCATCGTCGAAAAGGCCGCGTACAAGCCGGTGCGTGAAAAGGGCAATTCCATGACGGCCCTGATTACCGCCATCGCCATGTCGCTGTTGCTGGAGAACGGTTCCCAAGCCGTCTTCGGCGCCGACTTCCAGACCGTGCCGACTATCTTCCACCTGCCATCCATCGCGTTCGGCAAGCTGAAACTGCCGGGTGACACCCTGCTGACCATCGTCATCGGCCTGGTCATCATGGCCGGTCTGCAACTGTTCGTCAAATTCACTCGCCAAGGCAAGGCCATGCGCGCCGTTTCCGAAGACAAGGAAGCCGCCGTGCTCATGGGCATTAATGTGAACTCCACCATTGCCCTGACTTTCGCCATCGGCTCCGGCTTGGCCGCAGTCGCCTCGCTGATGTACTGCGCCGCCTACCCACAAGTCTCCCCGATGATGGGCGCCATGCTGGGTCTTAAGGCATTCGTCGCCGCCGTGCTCGGCGGCATTGGTTCCATTCCCGGTGCCATGATCGGTGGTCTGGCCATCGGACTGATCGAAAGCCTCACCAAGGCCTATATCGGTACCATTACGGGCGGCATCATCACCTCGGCATTCTCCGATGCCATCGTGTTCGCCATCCTGATCATTGTGTTGCTCGTCAAACCGTCCGGCATCATGGGCAAGAACGAAGGGGAGAAGGTCTGATCCGATGAAGAAGACAATGCTTTCCACCAAACAGTCCTATCTGGTGTGCTTCATCGGCGTCCTTGCCGCATTCGGCGTTGTGATGGCGCTGTGCGAATCCGGCTTGGCTGATTCCTACATCAAGGGCATCATGATGACCGCGTGCATCGCCATTATCATGACCACCTCGCTGAACCTCACCATCGGCGTGCTCGGACAGCTGACGTTGGGCTGCTGCGGGTTCGAGGCCATCGGTGCCTACGTGGCTGCGCTGGCCTCCAAGTACATGGTGGCCGCTGGCATCGGCGTCGATCCCACCACCCGTTTCCTGATCACCACGCTACTTGGCGGCATCGTGGCTTGCGTATTCGGCATTCTGATCGGTATCCCGGCGCTGCGTTTGCACGGCGACTACCTGGCCATCATCACGCTGGGCTTCGGCGAGATCATTCGCGTGATCATCCAGAACCTCAAGGTCGCCGGTGGAATGGGCCTCGACAAGGGCGCCGCCGGACAGGCACTGATCGGCATTGACCGCACCGCCAACCTGTATGTCGTGTTCTGGATCATGGTGGTCACCGTGGTCGTGCTCTTCATGTTCAGTCGCTCCCGGTACGGCCGTGCCGTCAAGGCCATTCGTGATGATGAGATCGCGGCCGGAGCATCGGGTCTGAACACCACGTACCTCAAGGTGTTGGTGTTCGCGATTTCCGCGTTCTTCGCAGGCATCGCCGGCGGTATCTTCGCCCAGTACATCGGCTCGTTGAACCCGACCATGGCCGGCTGGCTCAACTCCATTAACTATGTGATCATGGTGGTGTTCGGCGGCATGGGCTCGCTCACCGGTTCGATCGTTTCCGCCATCGGCCTGACCATCCTGCCCGAGCTGTTGCGTGCCTTCGCCGATTACCGCATGCTCGCCTACTCGGTGGTGCTGGTGCTGGTCATGATCTTCCGCCCGCAAGGCATCTTCGGTTCGTGGGAGTTCTCGCTGCCGAGGCTGGTCAACCGCATGCTACTCCGCGGAACGGCTGGTAAAGGCGCAAAATCCGCCGCCAAGGCGGATGCCGAGCCGGAGACCCCCGAGACCGCAACGAAGGAGGCCTGACCATGAGCGATAACAGTCAACCCATCCTCAAAGCCGAGCATCTCGGCATCACCTTCGGTGGTCTGAAGGCCGTATCCGACTTCAACATGACCATCAACAAGGGTGAACTCATCGGTCTGATCGGCCCGAATGGCGCTGGCAAGACCACGGTGTTCAACCTGCTGACCGGCGTGTACAAGCCCACTGAAGGCGAATTTTGGCTGGATGGCGTCCGGATGAACGGCAAGAAGACATATCAGGTCGTGCGTGCCGGTATCGCCCGTACCTTCCAGAACATCCGACTGTTCAAGCAGCTCACCGTTGAGGAGAACGTGCTCGTCGCCTTCGACGAGTCGTTCACCTACCGTATGGGTAGCGCCATCTTCCGTACCCCGGGCTTCTGGAAGCAGGAGAACGAGATGCATGAGAAGGCCATCGACCTGCTGCGCATCTTCAACCTCGAGGGACTGGCCACCACCCAGGCGGCCAACCTGCCCTACGGCCAGCAGCGCAAGCTCGAAATCGCGCGTGCACTGGCCACCGGCATGAAACTGCTGCTGCTTGATGAACCGGCCGCCGGCATGAACCCCACCGAAACCGAGGATCTGTTGCACTGCATCAACACGATTCGTGACCGTTTCGGCATCGCCATCCTGTTGATCGAACACGACATGAGCCTCGTGATGAGCGTCTGCCAGCGCATCCAGGTGCTCGATTACGGCCGTACCATCGCCTCCGGCACGCCTGAGCAAATCGCCAACAATCCGCAGGTCATCTCCGCCTATCTGGGCAGCGACAACAATGATGACGCCGACGGCGATTCCACATCCAAGGCTGAACCGGAGCCGAGCATCGCCAAGACGATTCAAGAAGAAGGAGCACGCTGATGCTGGAAATCAAGGATCTGTGTGTCTCTTATGGCGCGATTGACGCGGTCAAAGGCATCAGCATGCATGTGGATGACGGCGAAATCGTCTCCCTGATCGGAGCCAACGGTGCCGGCAAGACCACCACTCTGCATACCATCACCGGTCTGGTACCGGCAAAATCCGGCAGCATCACCTATGACGGGCATGATCTGCTGAAAACACATGCCAACAAGATCGTCACCCTAGGTATGGCACATGTGCCGGAAGGCCGCCATGTGTTCACCCGCATGAGCGTGCAGGAGAACCTGGAGATGGGCGCATTCAGCCTCAAGGACCAGTCCGGCCTCGGCAAGGATCTTGAGATGGTGTTCGACTATTTCCCGCGTCTTAAGGAACGCCGTCGCCAGCTGGCTGGCACGCTTTCCGGCGGCGAGCAGCAGATGGTGGCCATGGGGCGTGCCCTGATGAGTCACCCGAAGACCATTCTCATGGATGAGCCGTCGATGGGCTTGTCTCCGTTGCTGGTCAAGGGAATCTTCGACATCATCGTCACGCTGCGCCAGCGCGGCATCACCGTGCTGCTGGTGGAACAGAACGCGAGAATGGCCTTGTCTATAGCCGACCGCGCTTACGTGCTGGAAACCGGCAAGATAACGATGGAAGGCAAGGCTTCGGACTTGCTGCACGATGAGAAGGTTCGCAAGGCATATCTCGGCGCGTAACGCCTTGCAGTGCCAATGTTCCCGCTGACGGATGTCGTCTACAAACGCTTGAGGCGTTTGCTTCATGGCGACGTACGCCGGCGGGAACATTGATATGTGCCACTATGGTACGTGCTACTGCGCGTAATGCTGCAGGGCGGAGGCGTCCGCGTCCGTGATTTCGCTTATTAAACACTCCTGTAATTTCGCGAAAGAGCATGGAAGGACTCATTGTATCTACGGTCTGTGCGTGCGGGGCGAATCGGAAAACGGCAGTACGGCAAACGAGCGATGATGAACTATGCAAGTCGGGGCGCAATGGTGCAATGGTAGATTGTGAATACACAGGCGAACGGAGGTGGCGTGAGCGTGGAGGGCGGAACAACGCTGAAAGTCACGGATGAATCGCTGGCACAGGCGGCGCGTGTCATCCGGGATGGTGGATTGGTCGTCATTCCAACGGATACGGTATATGGAGTGGCGTGCGATCCGCGTAATAAGGCCGCTATCGACCGTATCTACCGGCTCAAGCGTCGCCCGCGCTATAAGGCGTTGCAGGTACTGCTCGCATCCACCGACCAGCTTGATGAGCTCGGTCTAGACCTGCCGTCTCCACTGAATCGTTTGTCGGCGGCGTTCCTGCCCGGCGCGTTCTCGCCGATTGCCGTAGCCCGGCCTGACTGCACGTTGGAGACTTTGGCCGACACCGCCGATGGTCGCCCCGGCACGCAGGGCATCCGCATCCCCAATTCGGCGCTGTGCCTCGCGATTCTCAAGGCCACTGGTCCGCTGGCCGCGTCCAGCGCCAACCGTTCCGGCGACGAAAGCGCACAGACCGTCCAGGAGGCGGTTGATGCGTTCGGCAGCGAAGTCGACCTGTATCTGGACGGCGGTCCCACCCAAGGCCATGTCTCCAGCACCGTCGTCAAAGCCGATCCGTATGCGCGCGACGGCATCGAGATCCTGCGTGAAGGCGTCATCGCCCAAAACGTGATTCGCAAGGCCCTCCACCTCAACGGCGGGGGACTTGGCGCATGAGAATCTACTTACTGATTGCCGCCATCGCCGGTGGCGTCACCTGGCTGGTGACTCCGCTGATTCGCCACGTCGCCATCGAAATCGGTGCGGTTGGCGAGGTGCGTGCCCGAGACGTGCACACCATTCCCACGCCGCGCATGGGCGGCCTTGGCATGCTTATCGGTTTTGCCGTGGCTACCGTATTCGCCAGTCGGCTGCCTTTTCTCTCGGGATTGTTCAACGGCAATCATCAGATGTGGGTGATTCTTGCCGGCGGCATCATGATCAGTCTGCTAGGCATGGCCGATGACCTGTGGGATCTCGATTGGATGCTGAAACTTGCCGGTCAACTGCTGATTTCCGTATTCGTGGCCTGGGGCGGATTGCAGATCATCTCACTGCCTTTGGGCGATTCGCTGATTACCGCCTCGCCGAGTCTGTCCATGGCGATCACCGCATTCCTGATCGTCGCCTCGATCAACGCGGTCAATTTCGTTGATGGCCTCGATGGTCTGGCGGCCGGTATCGTGGCGATTGGTGGCATAGCGTTCGCCGCCTATTCGTATATCATCGCCCGGTCTTCCCCGAGTTATGCTTCGTTGGCCACGCTGATCGACGTGATGATGGTGGGTATCTGCGTGGGCTTCCTGCTGCATAATTGGCATCCCGCCAAACTGTTCATGGGAGATTCCGGTTCGATGCTGCTTGGCTATCTCATCACCTGCGCTTCGATTGTGATGACCGGACGTCTTGACCCGGCCTCGATTCATGCCAGCATCTATCTGCCGGTGTTCATACCAATTCTGCTGCCGGTTCTGGTGTTGTTCCTGCCTGTGCTCGACATGTGTCTGGCGATTGTGCGGCGTTTGGCCAAAGGCCAGTCGCCCATGCATCCGGACCGTATGCACCTGCACCATCGCATGCTGAAGATCGGGCATTCGGTGCGTGGCGCCGTGCTGATCCTGTGGGGATGGGCCGCGCTGATCGCATTCGGTTCGCTGACGATTCTGTTCTTCGAAGCGCAGCATGTGGCCGTGGGCATGGCCATCGCCGTGGTGGTGCTGACCATAGCCACGATGTACCCCTATCTGCGGCATCGTATTCCCGAGATCCAAGCCGAGAACCTGACGCTCGAATCCGCACGAAAGAACGCGCAGTATTCAGTGTCTAAATCGCAGTCTGCAGTAGGGGGGAGCCGGGATTCGATTGGCTCTCAGGCAGCGGATTCGATGACTGATTCGCCTGCGGATTCGCGGGACTCGCAGGTGGGTGAGGTGCAGGACCCGGCAGCGGATAAGTGAGCGCTCACAAGCGTGTGTCGTGAAGGTCAGCGCATTTTCATATAGTGTTTACATGGCTACAAACCTTGATGAATTGAACGCCCAGTCGGCGTATGCTCCCCTTCCCCCGATTTTCGCCAAGCTCGGCCTTGCCTATGATGATGTGTTGCTGCTGCCGAACGAGACGGATGTCATTCCTTCCGAAGTGGACACCAGCACTCATCTGACCCGCGAGATCGTGATGAAGGCCCCGGTCCTCTCCGCTGCCATGGATACTGTGACCGAGTCCGAGATGGCCATCGCCATGGCCCGTAACGGCGGCATCGGCGTGCTGCACCGCAACCTGTCCATCGACGACCAGGCCGCTCAGGTCGACGTGGTCAAGCGTTCCGAGTCCGGTATGATCACCGACCCGCTGACCGTCAGCCCCGAGGTCACGCTGGCCGATCTCGACAAGCTGTGCGGCAAGTTCCACATCTCCGGTCTGCCGGTTGTGGACAAGGAGAACAAGCTCGTCGGCATCATCACCAACCGTGACATGCGCTTCATCGCCTCCGACGATTACGACACCCTGAAGGTCAAGGATGTCATGACCAAGGAGAACCTGGTCACTGGTCCGTCCAACATCTCCAAGGACGACGCCCACCGTCTGCTCGCCCAGCACAAGGTCGAAAAGCTGCCGCTGGTCGACGACGAAGGCCGCCTGACCGGTCTGATCACCGTCAAGGACTTCGTCAAGACCGAGCAGTACCCGGACGCCACCAAGGATGAGCAGGGCCGTCTGCGCGTGGCCGCCGGTGTCGGCTTCCTCGGCGACGCCTGGCAGCGTGCCTCCGCTCTGATGGAGGCCGGCGTGGACGTGCTCGTGGTCGACACCGCTAACGGTGAGGCCCGTCTGGCACTCGACATGATCTCCCGCCTGAAGCATGATTCCGCCTTCGACGGCGTGCAGATCATCGGCGGCAACGTCGGCACCCGCTCCGGTGCCCAGGCCATGATTGAGGCTGGCGCGGACGCCGTCAAGGTCGGTATTGGCCCCGGCTCCATCTGCACCACCCGTATCGTTGCCGGTGTCGGTGTCCCGCAGCTCACCGCCGTGTACGAGGCCGCCCAGGCCTGCCGTGCGGCGGGCATCCCCTGCATCGCCGACGGTGGCATCCACTATTCCGGCGACATCGCCAAGGCCCTCGTGGCCGGCGCCTCCTCCGTGATGCTTGGCGGCGCGCTCGCCGGCTGTGAGGAAGCCCCGGGCGAGAAGGTGCTCCTGCACGGCAAGCAGTACAAGCTGTACCGTGGCATGGGCTCCCTCGGTGCCATGGCCCCGCGCGGCAAGAAGTCCTACTCCAAGGACCGCTACTTCCAGGCCGACGTGACCTCCAGCGATAAGGTCGTGCCGGAAGGCGTGGAAGGCGAAGTGCCGTATCGCGGCCCGCTGAACGCGGTGCTCTACCAGATGCTCGGTGGCCTGCACCAGTCCATGTTCTACATCGGCGCCCACAACATCGCCGAGATGCCGGAGCGTGGCAAGTTCATCCGCATCACCGATGCCGGTCTGCGCGAATCGCACCCGCACGATATCGTGATGACCGCCGAAGCCCCGAACTACTCCGGCTTCCACAACAACTGATTGGTTGATGCCCGCTAGCTTGCGCTAGTTAGGGGGTTGATTCCTTGTGAAAAGGGTCTGCTTATGCAGGCCCTTTTCGCGTATGTGGCTCGAGATAGTTTGTATGCGCTGGGGTATAGTCTGAACTGTTCTTGTAATAACGGGTGACATGACGAAAAGAGGCTTACCATGGTCGACAGCCATGATGCAGAAACTTACAGCGCAAAGGATTCGCGCCTGATTTGGATTGACTGCGAAATGACGGGCTTGGATATCTTCGGCGGTGACGAACTGGTCGAAGTGTCCGTAGTGCCCACTGATTTCGATTTGAATGTGCTGGATGAAGGTGTGGATTTCGTTATCAAGCCGAGTCAGAAGGCTGTGGACCATATGAACGACTTCGTGCGCAACATGCACACCCGTTCTGGTTTGATCAACGAATGGGGGCATGGACTGAGCCTCGAAGAAGCTGAGCAGAAGGTCACCGATTATGTGCTGCGCTTCACTCCGGAAGGCGTGCGCCCGCTGCTCGCCGGCAACACCATCGGCTCCGACAAGAAGTTCCTCGACCACTACATGCCGGACCTCATGAGCCACCTGCATTACCGCAGCGTGGATGTGAGCACCCTGAAGGAGCTCGCCCGCCGCTGGTACCCGGCCGTCTACGAGAACCGTCCGCCAAAGAACGGCGGCCACCGCGCCCTCGCCGACATCATCGAATCCTTGGACGAGCTGCGCTACTACCGTAAGGCCTTCATGGCCCCCGCCCCCGGCCCGGACGATGCCGCCTCCAAGGCCATCGCCGCCGACATCGTCTCGACCAGCATCCTCAATAAGTAGTCCGCCGTACTTGGCTCCCTTCCCTGAGGGGAGTCTAGAGAGGTTGATATGCGCCAAACCGAAGCCTTGGCCATTCTGAACGCCGGCGCGAACGTGTTCCTGACCGGTGCGCCCGGTGCCGGTAAGACCTATGTCTTGAACGAGTTCATCCGCCAGGCTCGGGCCGACGGCGCCAGTGTGGCAGTCACCGCGTCCACAGGCATCGCCTCCACGCATATCAACGGCCAAACCATCCATTCGTGGAGTGGCGTCGGCGTGGCCACCGCCCTGAGCCCGAGTCTGCTCAAACTCATCAAATCCCGGCGCAAACGCAAGATTCAGGCTACGGACATCCTCGTCATCGACGAGGTTTCCATGCTGCACGCATGGCTGTTCGACATGGTCGACCAAGTCTGCCGCGAAGTGCGTCGCGACCCACGCCCGTTCGGAGGCATCCAGGTCGTGCTGTCCGGCGACTTCTTCCAACTGCCGCCGGTTTCGGTGTCCGGGCGCAACCGCGACCTCATCGCCCCCACCCCCGAATTCATCGCCAGCCGCGAACAGTATGCCCGTGCCGGGCTTAACCCGGAAGGTTTCATCACCGAATCATTGGTATGGCCTGAACTTAACCCGGTAATCTGCTATCTGACCGAACAGCACCGTCAGGACACCGGCGAACTGCTGACCGTGCTCACCGACATTCGCGAAGGCGACGTGACCCAGTCCGACCGTGACGTGCTCGTCACCCGTCTGGGCAAACTGCCCGAGCCCGGCCAGGTCGCCGTCCACCTATTCCCGGTGAACCGGCAGGCCGACAATCTCAACGACATGCGCCTGAACCAGATCATGCTTGAGCCGCACGAGTTCCACGCCCAGACAGCAGGCCCTGCCAATCTGGTCGACCGGCTCAAGAAGAACATGTTGGCCCCCGAGCGATTGATACTCAAGGAAGGCGCGGCTGTCATGGCCCTGCGCAACGACACCGATCGCCAGTACGTCAACGGCTCGCTCGGCACCGTGCGCGGCTTCGCGCAGGAGAACAAGGGCGGCTGGCCGATCGTGGAATTCGAAAACGGCAACATCGTCACCATGAAACAGGCCACATGGGAAATGATAGACGGCGACACCGTGCTCGCCTCCGTCTCTCAAGTGCCACTGCGTTGCGCGTGGGGCATTACCATCCACAAATCGCAAGGCATGACGCTCGACCGTGCGGTTATGGACCTGAAGCGCACCTTCGCGCCGGGCATGGGATATGTGGCGCTGTCACGAGTCGAATCGCTGGGTGGACTGTATTTGGCTGGCGTCAACGAACGCATGTTCCTCGTCTCGCCCGATGCCGTGGTGCTCGACGGCGACCTGCGCGAAGCCTCGGCCTCGGCCTCCGACCAGTTGGCCGATGAAGGTGCAACCGCGTTCAAACCTGCTGAGCCGGACGAATTTGGTGCCAATCCCGATGATGACTTCGCCCAGGACGCGTTATTTTGACGGTCGATATATCGAACGACCGCTAATTTGAGTGTTTCTGCACTTCGAGGGGCGGATTTTGAGTTTTCGGGACATCTACTTCCGTTTCAAGGGGCTGATGTCCAAGTAGACAACGCTTAAAAACGGCGGAATGACGTTGGTATGAAGCCGTTTCTATGTGCGATTGAGCGGATGCCCAGCCCCTCGAAACGCAAGTAGATGTCTCCAAGAGGCGGAATCGGCCCCTTGAAGCCGAAGAAGACACTGCGAACTTGTCTTCATTGAGGAACTGAACGGCTACCATGGAATAAGCGGTGGTAGTTATGGTGCTATCCGAGATATTTCGTGGAAACAATGAGGTTCGCGAGGCCGCCCGAGCCGGTGTGCAAATCGATACGGTTAGTGTGGCTAGTGCGTCAGATGCAGCAAGCGCGGCAGACGGCATCGGCAAAATCACTGGCGCAATACGTCCGCCAGCGGTGGCTGGTTCGTTCTACCCCGCTGACCGCACAGCGCTCAAGCAACTCATTACCCATCAATTGGATTACAGTCGAGAGGTTCTGCAACAGTTGGAGCCCACGCTTCCAGCGGGAGTGCCAAAGGCTGTAATCGTGCCGCGTGCCGGTTATGTGTATTCCGGCACGGCGGCCGCGCTTGCCTATGCTTTGCTCGAACGAGGTCGGGGAAGCGTGACTCGTGCGGTAATTGTGGGGCCGACTCACCGTGTGGCCGTGTGAGGCGTTGCTTGCTCTACCGCAGCGGCGTTTGAAACGCCGCTGGGCACGGTGCCGGTAGATGTTGTTGCTGAGCGTAAAGCTTTAGGCTTGGAATCGGCTTCCGATGAGCCGCTTCGTTCCGGTACACATGCTCGTCCGGGGGGGTGTTCCTATGTTTTTGTCAACTCCTTGGGGAGTTGACGTGTCGGGATTCCGGTTGGCTGTCGTGGGCGCGCTTCGCCCTGCCGGTGGCGTCCGGCGTCCTTTCCCGTGTGGCCCGGTTCAGGCTACGAGGGCTGGTTCCTGGTAGAGGGTTCCGTTTTTGAGCATGCTGTAGATCACGTCGCAGCGCCGACGCGCGAGGCAGATGATGGCGGCGTTGTGGTGTTTGCCCTGTTCGCGTTTGCGCTTGTAATAGGCCACGGAGGGCGGGTGTTTGGTGGATGCGACGAACGCGGTCTGACACAGCGCGTTCTTGAGGCGTTTGTTGCCCCGCCTGGAGGGCCGTTCGCCTTTGATGCTGGTGCCGGATTGGCCGGTGACGGGCGATATGCCCGCGTAGGCGGCCAGATGGGCGGACGATTTGAAGTTGGCGATGTCGCCGCCGATGCCGAGCAGGATGTTGCTTGCGGTCCTGACGCCTATCCCGGGCATCGACGTCAGGACCGTGAGAAGAGGGTGGTCCTCCAGGAGCTTCTCGACCTGGCGGCCGACCTCGCGCCGCCGGTCCCTGATCGTCTTGATGTCGTGGGCGATGGAGGGGATGATGGTCTCGGCCATGAGGGTGCCGGGCACGGTGACGGTCTGCTCGCCGATCGCCTTGAACATGTCGTCGATGATGCGGCCGGCGCGAAGCCCGTTGGACCTGGCCCAGTCCTTCACGTCCTCGATCCCGGCCCGTTTCACGCCCATGGGCCCGCCGTATCGTTCGAGCAGCGCGAGCGTCGCGTCGCGCGTGATTCTCTCGCCCTTGAGCGCGCGTTCGAACGCGGGGTGGGTCTGCAGCAGCAGGCTCCGCAGGCGGTTGACGTGGCGGGTGGATTCGTGGGCGAGGTCCTCGTCGTGGCCGGCGAGCAGCTTCAGGGCGGCGAGGGTCTCGTCATCCGGGCCCGCGTCCCTGAGCGTCTCGGGCAGCTTGAGCGCGGCCCACGCGATCACATGCGCGTCCCTGCGGTCGGTCTTCGCGTCCCCGGGCAGCAGCTGCGCGGTCCTGCGCATGGCCGTGCCGGGAAGGTAGGCAACCGCGATCCCCATGTTCCGCGCCACCGTCAGGGGCAGGGAGCCGATGGTGTTGGGCTGGTCCACGACCAGCAGCACACGGCCATGCTTGGAGAGCTTGCCCAGCATCGTGCGGATGGCCTTCTCGTCCTGTTTCAACGGCTTGTCGTACAGGGTGTTCCCGTCATGGTCGAGGGCGTGCGCGTGGTGCGCGCTCTTGCCCACGTCCAGGCCGACCCACACGTCGATGTCGTCCGGGGTCATCATCGTTCCTCCCGTCATGAAGGTTTTCCGGTCGCCGCGGGCTCGGAGGAGTCCGGACGCCCGCGCCGCACCCACATTACGACGAGACCTGCGCCATGCGCCCCTGAAGCGTCCGTGTAGCCGGCCTGGTTCCTATCAGCGGTCATCGGGCGTCCCCGTTCCCGGCGACAACACCCCCCGGATCATCGACGACAGGGCAGGAAAGTCATACCGGAACCGGCGACCCGGCCCCGACCATCGGGGCCTACCAAACATGGTAATGGGCACCGGCTCCCGCAATGATCGTCAATGACCCCACACATACGCAGGAGCATGCCGTGGAAGTACAAATTCCGTTCCTGCAAACCGTGCTCGGCCCAGACCTCACTATTGTGCCGTTGAACGCGGGCGACGCCACGCCACAAGAGGTGGGCGATGTGTTGCGTGCTTTGTGGGGCGGACCGGAAACCGTCATCGTGATTAGTTCGGATCTCTCGCACTATCATCCGACGAAGTCGCCCGCGCGATTTAGCGCAGATCGCCAATACGCGCGGCGATCGTCCTCATCGATTTGAGGCTCGCCTCATAGCGCGCGGCTGCCACAATCAGAATGATGCCGCCCAAAGCAAGCCACACCCACCAGTAGTGGCGGGGGGGGTGGGGGCCCCCGCGGCACACCCCGGGCCAGCCGAACC